>Ga0182024_10003014_pt1 | contig 40842 bp, 27 predicted proteins | sample P32metaG_FD_120480 | JGI IMG/M metagenome (GOLD analysis project Ga0182024, IMG submission 120480) | Permafrost microbial communities from Stordalen Mire, Sweden - P3-2 metaG (Illumina Assembly) | ecosystem: Environmental > Terrestrial > Soil > Wetlands > Permafrost | place: Sweden: Stordalen...
GCGCGTTCCTGCATCTCGCGCATTCGTGCCACGGTCTCGCCAATGTCGCCGGCGGCGGCCAGAAGCGCCTGTCCGATGTCGTTCTTGAACTCGGCGAGTTGCCGCCCGCCCGCGAGGAGCCGTTCGTAATTCAATCCGAACATCTGCTCGAACAGATCGGCGTTGTCGACGGGCAGGATGCGGGCCCAATCCTCCACGGGCACAGCCTTTTCCGTTTCGACAAACAGTAAGCTCTTAGCGCCTTTGCCCTTTCTCCGCTCGACGTGCAGGAGTTCGCCCTCCGTGGTCCGGATCTTCAGAGCAACGCGCAACATATCTTTGGGGTGCAAATGGGCGTCACGCATATCGCTCATTCCAAAGAGAACTGCGCGGAGTCCCCTCAATGCGGTGCTCTTGCCCGCCTCGTTGGCGCCCAGCAGGAGGTGCAGACCAGAGTTTTCAGGTGCGCTGCCAGCCGCATCGCCGAAGTCGATGGCCTTGTTCGTAAAGGGGCCATACGCCCGCAAATTCAATTGAACCAGTTTCATTAAAGCTGTCCTCCCACTTTTTCCACCAGCGCCCGAAACGCCTGCTGTTCGCTCAAGAACTTCACCGAGTCCCCAACTCCCAAGTCGCCGACAAAACGCCCTCGCAGTTCTGCGAACTCAGCCATCCACTGCGATACCGCTCCGTTATCCGCCTGAAGGGATGCGATCAGTTCGCGGAGCTCCGACGCGATGGGCACGGGGAGCACGACCTTTCCCGAAGAATCCAGCTTATTCGCGGAGGGTTTGACCAGAACTTTCTCCAGCCACACGTCCCCAACCTCAACCGCCAACGCATCCATGCGGTCCCGGAGGCGCTGGCCACCGATGACCGAACCAACGACTTGAAGACGAACGGCGAGCAGCCGGCCATCAGCGTCAGCTACAGCTTGTTGCAACGCCTTCCGAACCGCCCCTTCCAGACCGGTGTCGTCGCTCTCGACACTGATTTGTTCCCACCGAACGGCATCCAGCGGCTCAAAGTCCGAGGTGACCGAATGATCGTCGCCCACCGTCACCAGCGAGCAGCCCTTGGGTCCCGTCTCGCGCATCGACCGGCCCTGCAGATTGCCTGGGAACTCGATGTGAACTCCGTCCCTGCTCAGGTCCTGCCGTTGATGACTGTGGCCGAGAGCCCAAAACTCGTAGCCGCGCCGGACCAGCTTTTCGATGCTGGCCGGAGCGTAGTCCGTGCCGCCGTCTTCAAGACAGGTATGCAGGAGTCCAATATTGAAGGCCCCGCGAACCGGCTTCGGATAACCGGCCGAGAGGTCATCCGTGACCTGCTGTTGTGCGTAGCTCTGGCCGTGAATCGCCACGTTCCATTTCTCCAAGGTGATCGTGTGCGGCTTCTTGTGGTTGAAGAACGTGACGTTCTCCGGCCAGTGCCGGATAGAGCTGGTCAGCTTGCTTTCCGCGTCATGATTGCCCTTCACAACGTAGATTGAGATCCCGGCTTTGCGGAGGCGGGTGGCCTGCTGGATGAAGAACAAGCCGGGTGCGGAGTCGGGCCAGTCGCAATCCCAAAGGTCGCCCGCGATGAGGACGAAGGCGACGCTTTCATCAATGGCGAGTTGCACCAGATTGCTGACTGCGTCGCGGGTGGCGGACTGGATTCGGGCGACCGGCGCGCCGTCGAAGCGCATCAGCCCCCGCAATGGGCTGTCAAGGTGAATGTCGGCGGTATGGATGAACTTGAACATGCAGCCTTAGTAAGGCACGATACGCACCAATTCTAAGCTATTGATTTTATTGAAGATTACGAAACAAGCGATCCGGGTTTCTAAACCAGAGTTGAAGGAGCTACAACTCTGGTTGTGGTCATAGGTCGCCGGCGAAGGCTTTAGTGGCAAGCGCGGAAGAAAGGGATTGATGTTCCTTTTCCTGCACCTGCATTCGATGCGTCGTCGCCTGAATGCTGTCCCTTATGGTCCCGAATTCCTTCTGAAGTTTCAGCGGCGGCATAGGCAACTGGAGTCCCTCTAGCAATTGCTGGTTGACCTTGAAAGTCCCATTTGTTGTTCGGGCACCCTGCTCAATCTGCTGGCGTAGGCACGGGGTATCCCACAGCAGCTCGAGATAATGTTTATCGCACGCCAATCCGACCCGGGCGGCGATCATCGTGTCAGGAAACGCGGTGTCAACGAGTCGCGCGGGGAATTTACCCCGACCGACTAGGTGGAGATTGCCGTTCCCTCTACAAATCAGGAAGTCACGGGCATCGACAAACTTTTCGGGGCGTGTTGGCTCGACAAATAGCCCCGTTTTTGCGGCTCCCGGATCAAATACTCGGCCCGTGATGGCGCTCAAAGTTAACACGCGAGCAGGGATTGTCCCATCAGATGATGGTGAAATACCATTTCGTAGCGGAATGGATAAGATCTCTGCAAAGGCTTTCCGGGGCCAGCCTTTCGGGTTGTGGCCGGGATCACCGAACATTTCGAGGAATATTGAGCGGAGAAACTCGTTGGTGAGTTTGATGGCCTGGTCACGCTTGCCGCGGATGGCGTCCGTTTTATCCAGGATTGCGGCGATTCGCTTCTGTTCTTGCAGCGGGGGAAGCGGAATCTCAATTTTAGCCACTTCCGATGGACGAGCTCGCATTAGCGATCCCCCAACACCCGCTAACGTCTTTGCAATCTGGGCGTAAAAACCATCCGTCAGCAAGAAATGCCGAAGGTATCGCGCGTCTAAGGTAGGGCTGCGGAAAACGATCCATTCTCCTGAACCAATTTGCCGGGCGCCGTCGGCAGGACCAACTATCCAAGCGCGCCTGATGTGGGGCACGATTCTGGAGAACAGCACATCGCCCGTTCGAACAACCTGCTTGGCTGACCCAATTTCAGAACCCATGAGGCGTTCGGGTTTGCCGTCATCAAACGCCGGAATGCTGAACAACTGAAATTCCTCATCGGGGAATCGCGATGGATCAACCGTTCCTCGCCGTTCCGCCATGAACGCACCCAGGGGCTCAAGTGGCCATCTCACTTCAACATGGCCTCCAAATTAGCGATTTCATGCTGAATGTCTGTTTCCAGGCGCTTCATCCGCGCGAGTAGAGTCCTCGGCGCCTCATGATGTTGTTCCTCGTGGACCGTCTCCTTATACCGGTTGAGCGAGAGATCATAATTGTTATCCGCAATTTCTTTTGCCGAAACGAAGAACACCTTGCCTGTCCGGTCCTTGTATTTCTTCGGATCCCTTTTCTTCCAGCACTGAAGCGCAGTTGGCAGGTCGTTTGCCTCGATCAGATCGCGCTTGTCGTCAAGCGAAAACCCGTCCGCTTGAACGTCATAGAAGAACACCTCGTTCGTCCTTCCTCCCTTGGTAAATGCGAGGATGGCGGTCGATACGCCAGCATAAGGCTTGAATACACCGGCTGGGAGCGAGATCACGGCATCGAGCTGGTTTTCCTCGATCAGCATCTTGCGCAGTGCTTGGTGTGCGTTCGTCGATCCAAACAGAACCCCGTCTGGCACAATCGTCGCGGAGCGCCCTCCCAACCGAAGCATCCTCAGGATCAGAGTCACGAACAAAAGTTCAGTCTTCTTCGTCTTCACGCGCGCCAGAAGCGCGGGCTGAACATCACTGTAATCGAGGCTGCCTTTGAACGGCGGATTGGCAAGCACCATGTCAAATGCCTCCTGTGACTGCCGTCGAAACCGTTCTGGGAAGGTGGTGCTGAGCGTGTCCTGATAGTGGATGTCTGGTTCCTCAATGCCGTGTAACACCAGGTTCATCGCCGCAATGCGAAGCATCGTCACGTCGAAATCGAAGCCATGAAACATGCCACGCTGCCGGTGCTTCCGAGCCGCTTCACTTAGCAGATCTCCCGAAAAAATCTTCTGTCCCTCTTCGACGACAACGCCGCCCGGCGACGTGTACTTCTCGAGCACATATTCGGCCGCACCCACCAAAAAACCGGCGGTACCACAAGCCGGATCAGCGATAGTCTCATCCGCTTTCGGATCGAGCATCTCCACCATGAACCGAATGATGTGGCGCGGCGTGCGGAACTGGCCGTTGACCCCGGCCTGACTCAGCTTGCTCAACAGGTATTCGTACAGGTCGCCTTTGATATCGGTGCGTTCGAGCGGAAGCGCGTCAATCATATTGATTGCGGAAACCAATAGGCTGGGTTTCTGCACCATCAACTGCGCATCCTTCATATACTCGGCGAATAAGCTGCCTTGGCCGCCCAGCAGTCGAAAATGAGGAAACACTTTGTCGCGAACCAGCGGCAGCAACAGCGGCGCCGCAAGGTTCTTGAAGTTGGACCACCTGAGTTCCTGCTCCGCTTTAGAAAAGATCGGGTTCGCCAGCGGCTTACCGGTTCGCGCGGCCCGCTTCTCATTCCTGGACTCGGTCATATCCAGCATGCGGGCGAAAAGCAGAAAAGTAATCTGTTCGATGACCTGGAGCGGATTTGCGATGCCGCCGGTCCAGAACTCCTCCCACAGCTTGTCGATTTTATTGCGAAGTTCACCGGTGATCATGTGGTTCTCGATTCCTGTTTAGAAGTCCCAGGCTGCGACGAAGCATGAGGTTCAAAAGTCCGGACGATTTCCAGCAGTTCGTCAATCTGTCGTTCTTCATTAAAGACGCCATCCAGTCCGCCGCTATGCACTGCGGTGAAAGGTGGCTCATAGAGGCGCTCGATTGCAATCGCACCATGCTCGGCAATCTCGCGCTTCAGCATGGCAAGAAACTGTGTCTGCGCAGCGCTGAGCGGGTAGTGGCCGGCAAAGGCGGCAAACCGGGCATCCACCGCTTCGGCCTCCATCCCGGCAATACTTCGGATCAGGTCTTCCAGACTCCCCGCCGTCGCGGGGTAGAACTCCTGCAGGGTCCGCAGATCGACGGTTGGATTCTGCGTGAGAACCAGCGAAATGAGGGCGTCGAGATCAGCGGGCGTAACCGGCTCGCCACGTCGGATCTTCTGCAACGTGGCGTCATGCGTGAAGAGGTGGCGCAGCGCGGAAAGAACTCGCTCGCGGTACACGGCCATGTTGTTGCCGGTAGAGACGCCCCGGTGCGTGCCGGTCTGAATACCTTCCAGTTCCTCAGCAATGTCCGTGATCCGGGGCTCCCCTGATCGCGGGTCCCACTGACGGTATTGCATGATGCCGCGCAGTTCGGTGCGCAGGTTTTCCAGTGCCGGAACGGACGCGGTTTGCCAGAACTCCGGGGTTCTCGCTTGCTGAATGGCCGCAAATCGTTCTCGCACCGGGTTTAGATTCATCTTGAGCTGACTGATCCGATCAATCAGTGCGGCCTGAAGATCGGCCACTTTCATCGAACCCCGCACGAGTTCAGTCTCCGTACGCGTCAGGAGCAGGTCCAGTTCATAGGCATCGCGGTAACCCGCTATGTCGATCCATTGCATTAGCGGTGCGACGTCGCGGCGGAGACTCGCGACGGTCGCGGTGGCGAACTGATGAAGCGCATCGGGGTGGGACGCCGTCTGTACTTCCCGCCACTTCTCGCGGACCGAGACGGCTTCTGCCGGAAGGGCTGCAATTTGGGACGCGAGGGAGGCCGTCGCGATACCGAATGCCTCGGGATTCGCGCTGGCGAGAGCCGTTTCGGCCAGGTCGATTCGCGCCTCAAACAGACGCTGGAGCAGACTCTTCGGCTGAACGGGCTGGACTTCTTCACGCGGCTGGTCGAAGTATTCGAAGTTTCCCCAATGATCGAAGATGCGGAACTTCGTCTTGTCCTGCCCTGGCCCGAAGAGGTCCTTGCAGAGCCGGGTGCCGCGGCCGATCATCTGCCAGAACTTCACGCGCGAACGGACAGGCTTTGCAAAGACGAGATTGACGATTTCAGGAACATCGATCCCGGTATCGAGCATGTCCACCGAAATCGCGATGGTCAGGTCGTTGGCGGGGTTCTTGAAATCATCGATCAACTGTTCGCGCGCATCGATCTGGTTGTCGATCACGGCGCAGAACCTGCCGCCGTATTGCGGATACATTTCGTCGAACAGTTCGTGGAGCAACACGGCGTGGCGGTGGCCGCGAGCGAAAATGATGGTTTTGCCGATGCGCTGGCCTGTCGCCTCGCGGATACCACCTTCCATGAGGTTGCGCAGGATGAGGCGGTTGGTGTCCTTGTTGAAAATCTGCTTATCGATGGTCTCAGCGTCGTAATCGAAAGAGGCGGGGTCCTCCCCACTCTCCTCCAACTGCCGCCTTTGCTCCTCCGAGAGTTGGGTGTACTTTATTCCCTCACGCAGGAAGCGCGTGGTGTGGGTGGCTACTTCGTGGGGAACAAGGTAATGCTGGGCCACGGCTTCATCAAGGTCGTAGTTGAACGTTGGATCCTGATCGCCGCAATCGAAAAGCTGATAGCTGTTGCGGGAGATGAACTGCACGGGTGTGGCGGTCAGGCCGATCTGAAGGCAATCAAAATAGCGGAACAGATCGCGGTAGTGGTTGTAAACGCTGCGATGGGATTCATCGGCGATGATGAGGTCAAAGAAGCCCGGATCGAAGTTGGCAAAGAAGCCGTCGAGAGCCGGATAGGTGGCGAGGTAGATGCGGGCGTTTCGGTCGTGTTGCGTTCCGGAATCGAGAATGGTGAGAGGCTCTTTCAGGAATTCGCGGAACGCGTTCTTCGCCTGCTTGCGAAGTTCTGTGCGGTCGCACAGGAACAGAACGCGCTTCACCCAACCGGCCCGCATCATCACGTCGGTGAGCGAAATCGCGACTCGCGTCTTTCCGGTTCCCGTGGCCTGCACGAGGAGCGCCCTGCGCCGTTTCTCGGTGAATCGCTCCGAAACGCGCCGAATGGCTTCAATCTGATAAAGCCGGTTGGTAATGGCGGGATCTACCGTGATCTCCGCGAGCGGCTTTTTTGCCCCTCGCTGATAGACCTTGTACTGCAGGCTGTCTTTTGAGTAAAAGCCGAAGAGCGGGCGGGGCGGATAACCTTGCGCATCGTCCCAGATAGCGATGTCGTGACCGTTGGCGGTGAAGATCACGGGTCGCTGTCCATATTGCATTTCCAGCGCATCTGCATAGCCAGCCGCTTGCTTGCGGCCGGCCTCAACATCGCGCGAGCTCTTTTTCGCCTCCACAACGGCGAGGGGCTTGCCGTTGTCATCCCAAAGAACGTAGTCGGCGCGGTCGCCGTTCTTCAGGACATGCTCCTGCGTAACTTCGGTCGTATTCGCGCCCTGGTATCCGACCTTCCAGCCGGCTCGCGCCAGATCCCGATCAATGAGGCGTTGGCGGGTCTCCTGTTCGGTCAAATGAAGCAGGTCCGCAGCCTTTTGGCCTTCGTCCTGAATAGCTGCCAACTGCTCCACTTGCGGCGCGACCTGCTCGTACTTCTGCTGCAGTGCTTCGAGTGCTTTGACGCGTTCTTCGAGTTCCTTCTCCCTCGCAGAAAGATCGGGCACGGCGGCGACCGGAGTGGCGGGCGTCGCGGGCAGACTGAACGCCGGAAGGCTGTCAACCTTGGTGCCAAGGGCCGTGATCGCCCACCAGCGCGACAGTTTGAAGGCGTCTTCCAGGAGTTCGACCGCACGTTGTGGCGCGATGGCCCCGCCGTGGGCTGCTTGATTCCCCTCCTTGCGCATTCCGTGTAGGGTGTTCTGGATAGCGAGCGGCACCGCCGTCTTAAACACCGGCGCGGTGAGCAGTTTTACAAATTCGGTTTCGAGCGGACGGGGAAAGTGGAATTTCTCGTAGATCGCACCGGTGAGCAACTCCGCAAACGCGCGAAGTTTGACGCCGGCACTGGATGGATCGGAAGACGCGTACAACTCCGCAAAAGCCCCCAGATCGGCGAGCTCGGCGTACCGCGGGCGGAGAAACTCGAAGTTTAACGACTCCATCTCGAAGGACTATTCTATCTGTAACCCTCGGCGGTATTGCAATGTGCCGGCCAATGGTAAATCATTCGAAAGAGGATACTTGGGGGCCGCATCGCGCCGATCACTCCAACTCACGTTGAAGCGCCTTCATCCTCGGTTGGAGCGGCTCTTCAAAGATTTACTGACACCGGCGCCGGTCATTCCCAGGTATCGACCAGCCTGGCTTTGATTGTTGCCCGACATGGCGAGTGCGCGGTCGATGAGGGTTTCTCGCGCATCCGCGAGAAATTTGTCCAGTTGAAACCCCTCGAAGGGCTGTGGAAGCTGTGAAGACGAATCGGTTTCGGCGAGATCCAAATCGTCGACCCCGATCAGATCGGTTTCACAGAGAATTACGGCCCGCGAGATAACCCCCTCCATCTGCCTGACGTTTCCGGGCCACGAATAATTTGTGAGGCGGCGCAAAGCGCTCGGGGCAAAACGACGCTGCCGTCGATAGCTGTGGTTCAGTCTTTCCAAAAGATATATAGCGATGCGCGTGATCTCGGACCGACGCTCGCGTAGTGGGGGAATCTGGAGGGTAATGGGACAGAGGCGGTAGTAGAGGTCCTCGCGAAAGTTTTTGGCCTTCACTTCTTCAAGCAGGTTGTGGTGGGTTGCGGCAATGACGCGTACATCGAATTTGCGGCCGCCATTCGACCCTATCCGTTCGACTATGGAATCCTGTAATACTCGCAAGAGTTTGACCTGTGCACTCAATGGTAAATCGCCGATCTCATCCAACAACAGGGTTCCTTCGTGGGCCTGTTCGAACACCCCGGCGTGATCGCTGACTGCCCCGGTGAAAGCCCCTTTTACATGGCCGAACAGAGTACTTTCCACCAACTCGCTCGGAATTGCACCACAGTTTACAGCGACAAATCTGCCTCGACGCTTCGTCAAGGTATGTATGAGCTTCGCAAACATTTCCTTGCCAGTTCCGGTCTCGCCGAGGATTAGCACCGTTACGGCCACTGGCGCGACATGCGCTGCTCTCTCCGCAAGTTTCCGCATCGCGGCGTGCTCAACGACCAGTCCCACACTCTCGAGCGCAGAGTCGAGTTCGGCAAGGGGATCTTTCTCCTCCGATGGGAGCCGATTCGGTAGGACCCTGGGAAAATCGCCGCTGGACGGGATGATCTCAGAGACAACAGGGAGTTCCTTCGTTACGAAACGGGGTGGTCTAACGTGAAGAAGGGTTGCCGGGATCTCGCCGCTCGCAGTGAGAAGAAACCAGCAGGCATGCATTTGGGGCGTGCCTGAAGCCGTCGAGACGAAGAGCTCAGCGTCAAGATTTTCGCTCCGAATCACAGCGTACTCGCGACGAAGTTCTCTGAGGATAGCGAGGTAATCCGTCGGATCTGGGAGGTGAAGACTCCGAACCGAGACATTCACGCCCTTCACAACCTTGACCGTCGCCTCGGTGAGCGGCGTTGTCGATGGAGTGGACAGGAGTATCACACTGTCGAAGTTCCTCGCGGCCAGCAGAGACAATATCGGCCCCGGTTGTTCATCGCCTTGTACGAGTGATTTCGAATAAGGGTCGTTGAAGCCGGTAAACGTAATGAGGATCTTCATGTGAATTGTATCTCTTTTCACAGTGTAGTATTGAAAACGTAAACGTCCCTGGACGGCGCGACTAGTCGCGGCTTGTTTTGGTTTGAAAACAATGAACTTAGGGGCGGGAGGTTATGTCGTCCGTGCCTAAATTTGATGATCCGGAATATTCCTGGCGCCCACTGTATCGAGCAGATAAGAAAGTCGTCCTCTCGTGTTTCCAGGCAGCCCTGTCAAGACGAAGAAATGTGTCGCACGCGGATCGCGATGTTTTAGAAGCACACCTGCCCCGCATTAATGTGCCAGGATTTCGACCCGGCAAAGCTCCCGATGACAAGCTTGCGAGCGGCCTTGCTTCGTTGTGCTACCACCACAATGACGTCATGATACGGGTAGTGCCCGTCGTACTCCGGCTTTGGATGGAGTCGAGGGAAGAGCTTCGCACAAAAATCGAGCGATCCTTGCGCTCCGATGGACACGAAATCGGCGCGGTCACGTTGTCGGAGCGCGGCTTCAGAAAAGATTGGGCACCTGAGTCATTCCATGAAATGTCGGACAAGATCTGCGCCGAGAACCCGTCAGAGGCGTCGGATTCCGTCGAGCTAATGATCTGCTGTCTCACTGGGCGCGTCACCGTCGGCTCAAAACATTCAACGCAAGACGTTGAGGCAGACCACGTCGGAATTGACTTTGAAGAATGGCTGAATGCTCTTCGAGACACTCCGGAAGCTGACAGTCTCTGGGAGGCGTTCGAGCCCTTCATCAAAACGGCAGAAGGTATCTACGCTGGCAAGCGCCTCTCTGTTGCCGCCGGCCCTGCCTTCAAGGATCTCAACGCCAACGCGGGCGTAATCCAGGAGATCTTTGGATTCTCAGACTGTGGATCGTGGACACCATCGGACTTCGCGTCGCCCGTTCTTGAGCAAGTCGTAGCCGATATTAGAGCCCTCATTCTGGAATTGGAGGTCTTCCGCAGTCCTTTATCACTTTCGTTCAGAGAGCAGATCGGCGAGTTGGAGAAAAGAAAAACAGCAGGCGACCATGTGGACAGTATCTACGTCCGATTGTCGTCACTGCGGAACCAGAATCCCATCACGCCGGTGGATGCACGTGTAATAGAGACGGCCCAGCCTTTGGACGAAACACCGCAGGCAGTCACGGCCACACTTGTGGAGGACTCCAGACCAGTTGAGGAAGATGTTTCTGTTCAGACAGGGGCACCTTCTATTCCGATTCTCGCGGAAGGTACAGGGAGTCAGTCGCCGGCGTTGCGACAAGATGAGACTGACCTTCTTCAGCCGGACGATTTCGTTCCAGAGGACAAGCAGGTTACGGAAACGGCTCGGCTAGAGACGGCCGCGGCAGGAGCCCAAGAAAGTGATGGCACAGGAACTCAAGTTGAGTGCGCTCAAGCGCCAATTGGTGTCATTCCGCTAAAAAGCGAGACCTTTGGTTTCATCTCGGATGTCGACCGAGTCGCAGGCGCCGAATCCAGACTCAGCACCATGGAGTCGCACTTGTGGCGCTTGGTCAGTGAAGGTCGGAGCGGACTGGCGGGAGCCCTCACCGATGCGCTGGAGAAGTCGCAGCCGTTAGTCCGCCATGCCTTACCGAGCTGGCTGGCGGAAAGCGTCGGTCTGAGTAGGCTCGTAGTTTCCGAAACAGGCGATGCGGCCCGCTTACTCGAAGGCGCTTTTGCGCACTTTGACGACGTCCGACTGTTAGACAGCATTCAGACTGAAATGGCAACGGCATTGGGGTTGCTGTTGGTTTCCGCTTCGATGAGGCCTGCCTTGATAGCGCCGCGAACGGGTGCTTCACTACTTCTCCACGCAGCACAGAAACTCATTCCTTCTGAATTGTATGAGTTATGTACCGCGGTAGCGAATTTTGGCGACCGATCGCAACCTCTCGAACCGGCCATCCTGCGCGAGGTGAAGAGCGAAGCGGCTTGGGCGGAAAGCATAATCGCGATTCAGACTAAAGCGTCCAATTGGCTTCTGAAGGCTGCTCAGACAACAATCTCTTACGCACCGGCCAGTCATGTTCTCCGCAAATGGCTGGAACGCAATCAGGCAATCCATTCGCTTCTTCAGCCTGTTCGGCAAGATGACCAATCGAAACTCGATGTCGTGCGGGCCTCGATCTTGCGGCTGGCCGATACACGAGAGGCAAAAAAACTCGTGGACGATACGGACAGAACAACACTTGGGCGCCGTCTTGGCAATCCAATCACCGCAGGTGCCCTGGCACAACTTCAGACGCAGTTGGAAGATGCAACCGCAATCGCTCGAGACTGGGTTGCGCTTCACGATCAGAAGCTCGGCAAAGCTAAAGGCTTTAAGTTGGCCGTGGCGGAACGCATAAGGGCCGACGTAGCGCGGTGCGGCCCGAGCGCGATTGCGCTTCTCCGGAAGTATCAGGATATGTATGATGCCTCCCCGCGAGGATATGCGGCCGCGGCCTGCGCCGCCGCGCTAATAGACGTTCAGGGACTGTTCGATGTTGACCGACCATTCTCTACTTCGGACTCCAGTACCTACCTGGCACTTCGAGGGGAGCTGCTCTTTGTGCCGGGCCTGTCTCTCAACGAGAACTGGGAGGTTGAACAAGTCGACGCAGAGGTCGTGTTCAACGTGATTCGTCGATATCTCCTTGAGCCCAGACCTGACGCCATGTCGACTATGCAGCGCCTCTGTCAGGCACAGGACCATCTCGCCACCTCGCGTTTGATCGACTATGCAGAGCTTCACGCCGACGACAATGTGTCCTCCTTTATTCAGCAGCGTACCGAGGCGCTCGATAGCGCTCGCTCTGCTCTGCACCGGTACGCTGCAACAGCGCTTCGGAAGATTGATAAGGCTGCAGCATTCTCATACGTCAACGAGGCGGAACGGGCGGAATTCACCGCGATCACGGAAGCGATTCGCGATCACGCCAATGAGGACATCCGAATTTGTCTTTACAAAGGGAAAATCGCTGACGTTCTGGCCGTAATCGAAGAGAGAAGAAATCAGGAAGTGGATGCAGTTCAGAAGCGTTTACTCGATATAGCTCCCGATCACCCTGATCGTACACGGATTGCTGCGTTGTTAGCTGCAGGCGACGTGATCACGGCGAACGACTACGTCGAAATGATCCGCAACGGGGAGTCACTTCCAACCGAAATGGAAGAGGACCGGGATGCGTTTCGTGAGTTTTTCCCCAGGGCACTCCAGAAGATCGACCAACTCTTAGAAGAAGACAGGAAGCCGCAATCGTTGGTCGCCCGGATTCGGGCTGGTAAGACCATCGCTGGTGTAGACACGTCCCGCGTTCAGGAAGGCCAGGAGCAGGCGGCAAACGCGGTCGAGCTTTGGTATTCGTTAAAGCGTGACCGCAAAATCGATGAGCAATCGGCCAAGAGCTTACTCGATTTTCTCGGATTCAATGCCCTGTCCGCGAAGATCACGCGCTCTGGTAGACGAGTGTGGGTTGATGTCAAGACTGATCCGATCTCAGATCGTGACAGATGTCCTCTTCCGCATTTCGGTTCGGAGGCACGGGGATCATATCGTGTTCATTGCATCTGGGATCATCCGACCGAAGAAGATCTCATCAACGACGTCGGGAATTCTGCGCACGGCGCGGCGGCGATTGTGTTCTACTTTGGCCGCGTGTCAGAGGCCAAACGACGCGAACTGGCGCGGCTAAGTATTCGAGGGAGGAAGACATTTGTCCTCTTAGACGAGACATTGCTCATTTATCTTTGCGGCGAAAGGGGATCACGCCTACCCGTCTTCTTTCGATGCGCGCTTCCTTTTACATTTAACGAACCTTACACCACTACCGCCGGACTTCTTGCGCCGGAGATGCTTTTTGGCCGGGACTATGAACGGCGTTCCATCATTGATCCAAGAGGCTCCTGTTTCATTTATGGAGGGCGGCAGTTAGGCAAGACGGTGCTTCTTCGAGACGTCGAAAGACAGGTTCATTCCCTTGATAATAATCGCGTAGCGATCTGGCTTGATTTAAAGGCGAAGGGGATCGGTTATGATCGGCCCGTTGACGATTTGTGGGTTATTCTCGCTGGCGAGTTTAAACGTATAGGGATTCTCCCCGCTAACGTCCAGGTGCATACCTCACCGGACCGGATCATCGAGCATATACGGGCCTGGTTGACGACAAACGCCGATGGCCGCATTCTCCTGTTGCTGGACGAGGCGGATCGTTTTCTCGAGATAGATGGCGGCGGACGCGGGGATGCCACGCCGGTGGGCTTAGGTGAATTTGCAAGAGCGGCCCGTTTGAAGGGCTTAATGGACGACACTGACAGAAGGTTCAAAGTAGTGTTCGCAGGCTTGCACAACGTTCAGAGGACGACGCAACTCGAAAATCATCCCCTCGCTCATTTTGGAGAACCCCTTTGCATTGGCCCCCTGCTGCACGGAATGGAACGGCGGGAGGCGTGTCGGCTTGTCGAGCGGCCATTGGCGGCCCTCGGCTATAGAGTTCAATCGCCAGATCTCGTAATGAGACTCGTAGCGCAAGCCAACTACTACCCAAGTCTGATTCAGCTGTACTGTAGCCACTTGCTGCAACACGTCGCTACGCGCCATGCCGCTGCATTCCAAAGCAATACTAGTCCACCCTATGTCCTCACGTCCAAGCACCTCGATGAGGCTTACGATAGCCGAGAACTTCAGGCGGCGATTAGAGATCGGCTGTTGTGGACGTTACAGCTCGATCAGCGCTACGAAGTATTGGCGTACGTCATCGCATATACGTTCTTGGCTGACCGGGATCAGGGGATGGTAAAGGGTTTCCCAGTTTCGCAGATACGCCAGGACGCCCTCGGATGTTGGCCTGACGGTTTTAAAGATCGAGTCTCTGAGCAGTCGTTTCAGATCCTTCTGGATGAGATGGTTGGCCTCGGCGTTCTTCGACGGAGTTCGCCGGGCTACTACACACTCCGCAGTCCGAATGTACTCAACTTGATGGGTTCGACTGAGGAGATTGAGGCTGCGTTGTGGCGCAAACGAGAACCGGCACCGCAGTACGACGCGGCAGTTTTCAGGGCGTCACATCCACGCGAGCAGTGCCGGCGCAGCCCGCTCACGGCAATCCAGGAATCCCAGCTAAGGACTCGGGACCATGGAGTTGTGGCCCTGTTTGGTGCGCAGGCAGCGGGCCTGAATGATATCGCTGAGTTCTTGGCGATCTCGTTCGGAAAGGATGCCATCGTCAACTGTAGCGACGTTTCCGACGTCACTGGATTTGCTGAACGTCTGCAGGATTTGCAGGAGCGGGGACCAGAGGCTCAGACTTTGGTATTTGTTCCGCCCACCTGCCATTGGACCGATACCTGGTTGGAGGAGGCGATTCGCAAGACCGACAAACTTAGGTCCAAGAGCAGCTTCGTTCGGGTGTTGTTTGTCGGAGACCCCGCGTCTGCTTGGCATTGGATTGAGGGCGTTCCTATATCAGAGCGTATGTCGAAGCTGGGCGTCGCTCTTATGACTCTTGAGCCGTGGCACGACGCGATGGTGCGGCAGTGGCTTGACGACTGTGGCTTTCGCAGCACGCCGGAGTTCCGAGGGGCCATCGAGACACTCACGGGCTACTGGAGTTCTCTGCTATATCAGATCCACGCCGTTCTGAAACAGTTCGGTAGCGGGTCACAGATGCCAACGGAAACATTGGAGAAGTTGGCAACAACGTCATTGAAGTCGAGTGCCGCATTGTTCGGATTGAACGAAGTTGACGCTAGTTCCGTCCTTCAACAATTTGCAGGGCTGAACCTTCCGGCTGACGTAGAGGACCTGACCACGCTCCTCGATATGCCGCGACCGATCGTCGTTAAGACTATTCAGTGGGCGGATCTCTTGGCGCTTGTTAGGCCAGCCGGAAGCGGGACATGGAAGATTGACCCGGCAGTGGCCCGGATTTTTAATGGCAACGCATGATCGTCGATTGGTGGAGTTTGCCAGGCCCACAAGGGTTGGTGGCGAGAATCTGTTCTGAGATCCGAATCGGAAAGAATATTTTGCTATCTCTTCCCGATCTGTTTCCCGACGGTCTCCGGAAGGCGGTAAGGGAGTCGCGAGACCTGCGGGATCTTCATTGGCACAGCCTGACGGTGTCGGCGTCGGAGCATCGGCATCCGCTTGATTGGTTGTGGGAGGAGTTCGTTTTCGCTGATGATCATCCGGGGCAGATGCGGAGTGTGGAACAGCTTCTCTCACGGGATGACTTGAGCGGTATGGTTGTCTGGGTGGATGGTTTGCGGCCATCGTGCGCAGGCACATTGCCGGCATTCCTTGAGCGATTTAGCCAAGTTTTGAATGGCATCGCCGTATTCAAGCGATTTCAATTGTGCTGTGTCGTGCCGCTGTCAACCGCGAGGAGCTTCTCTGCGAATGTGTGTTGTGCGGTTATTGATTCGAACTCGTACGTCGGAACAATCGACGCCCTTACCTTCGCGACCACTTTGATTGAAGAGAAAGCGTTCGTTGTTCTGGAGGCTCAAGTCGCGGCGTCGGTCATAGCGAATATAGCTCTCTGGGATGAAGAAGTGGCGATTGCTCTCGCTCAGGAGCCGCTCGAAACAATTCTATGCCCGATGGCATGGCTTAAAGGGTGGTGCCGAACAAAAGAATGGACCGCCGCCCTAACCGATGATGACCTCAGACATAAGGGCCTTCTCACTGTCTTCGGCGGCGAGCTGAAACTTCATTCGGCGGTCGCCGCAGTTCGGGAAGAAGCAGGCGAACTCGATGCTCGCGTCTGGCGTGGACAAGCGGGCGTATTGCTGCCGTTCATTGAAGAGAGACGCCGCGATCTCCTGGAGTATTTTGGTGACGTGATTAAATTGCCATTTCGAACTCGGTTCGGCGAGATCGTGGATGCGGAGGATCTAGAAATCGGACACCTGCATAGCATGTTTGGCCGCGTTCATCACATCGATGCGGACGCACAGGCGCTAATTCGTATCTTGCGTGAGATGCGCAATAAATTGGCTCACTTCACTCCGGTTGACGGCAGAATGATCGCGTGTCGCGAAATCCGCGCTTTCCGTTCGATCCTATGGGCTGGCCAGAGGCCAGAAAAGACATAGCGACCACGAGGCGTTCATCAGGTCCGCAGATTGGCATCCCGAACTGAGAGAGGTTGGCGGTCGAACTGGACCTTCCCATCAAAGCCTCAGCCGAGATTGAAAATCACTTCCGTGAAATCATTCCTGAGTTGGGTCGGGGTTCAAGTCCCCCTCTCCGCACTATTTTCAAACTGTACGGACCGGACACATTGGCATCTTGGTGAATGGGAAACGGGACGGACCGCGTTTTCCCGTTGCTGCGATTCGGCCCCATTCGCACAGCATGCACCATTCGCCGATGCTATCGTAGTGAAACCCGTCTCGGTGCGCGGAAATGGCTGACCCTCGAAGTGTGAGGAATCCGGTCGAAGCCGATCACGATTCCGGAGCCAAGCCGATCACGATTCCGGCGGCAAGCCGATCACCCATTCCGGAGCCAAGCCGATCAGTGATTCCAGGCTGAAGGCGATCAGTAATCGCCCGCCAGCGGAATGGTGATCGGCTTCAGCGGAATGTATTTGTTTCAGGCGCGTGGAGCGAGTGGCGCTGGACATCACGCGGCAAGTTAGCCTCCCACCGGGAGGTGCGCTTGTCAGCCAGGAGATTGTCCATGCGTCGCATCAAAGAAGTTCTACGTTTGAAGTACGAGTTGGGGCTCGGGCAGCGTCAGATTGCCCGGAGCTGTTCGATCGGTCAGTCCACTGTCCACGATTACCTGCGGCGGGCGGAAGTCGCCGGGCTTCGATGGCCGCTGACGGAAGAATGGGATGACGACAGGATCGAACGGGAGCTGTTCGGACGACCAGAGCAGCCGCCTTCGCCACCGTCGCCGCGACCTTTGCCGGACTTCGCGTCGATACACGATCAGCTCCGGCAACACCGGCACCTGACGTTGCAGTTGCTCTGGGTGGAGTACCGACAGTCGCATCCCGACGGTTACGGCTACAGCCACTTCTGCGACCACTATCAGAAGTGGCGGCGCAAAATCGATGTCGTGCTCCGACAGGAACACAAGGCGGGTGAGAAGCTGTTTGTCGATTGGGCCGGACAGATGGTTCCGGTTCACGACCGCATCACCAGTCTGGTCTCGTCGGCATCGCTGTTCGTTGCCGTCCTCGGAGCCAGTTCGTATACCTATGCCGAGGCCACGCGCGACCAGCAGATGGAATCGTGGATTCAAGCGCACGTCCATGCTTTTGAGTTTTACGGCGGCGTACCATCGCTCATTGTTCCGGATAATGCCCGAACCGGCGTCACACGCGCCTGCCGCTACGATCCTGACCTGAACCCTACATATCAGGAGATGGCGATGCACTATGGCGTAGGTGTCGTGCCCGCGCGTCCGTACAAGCCAAGAGATAAAGCGAAAGTTGAGTCGGGCGTTTTGCTGGCAGAGCGCTGGATCATCGCGGCGCTACGGCATCGCCGGTTTCACGATCTGGTTGAACTGAATCAGGCGATCCGCGAACTTCTGGTGAGACTGAACGACCGGTCATTCCGCAAACGCGAAGGCTCACGGTCCAGCGTTTTCGCGGCGGTGGATCGGCCGGCACTCCGGCAGCTGCCGGGTGAGCGATTCGATCTCAGCCAGTGGTCCCGCGCCAGAGTCAACATCGACTATCACATTTCGTTCGACGGAAGTGTCTACAGCGTGCCCTACGCGCTGACCGGCGAACTGATCGAGGTGCGGTCAACCGCGACAACGGTGGAGGTCTTTCACAAGAGCCAAAGAGTGGCGTCCCATCTGCGCGCACGTACACGGGGTCAGACGGTGACGAATCCCGAGCACCGTCCGAGGTCCCATCAGGCGCATCTGGAATGGACGCCTTCGCGGATGGTGCACTGGGCCGAGACTATCGGGCCATTCACCGCACGACTGTTTGAACGCATCATGGCCGAAAAGCCGCACCCCGAGATGGGCTATCGCGGCTGCCTGGGGATCATCCGTCTTGCCGCCAAGTATTCCGTAGAGCGGATGGAGTCTGCCGCCGAACGGGCATTGCTCACTGGGGCGTGCCGGTATCAGAGCGTGAAGTCGATCCTGAAGAATGCGCTCGACCAGCAGCCGCTCGGGCTGCCAGCTTTACCGCCCACCTCGCCGTCACCGCACGACAACATCCGCGGCGCGGAGTACTTCGAATAGGAGCCATGAACATGCTGGAACAACCAATGATCGAAAAACTCCTCAGTATGCGACTGCAAGGTATGGCGGACGCTCTCAAGGCTCAGGAACAGGATTCAGGCATACGGGAACTGAGTTTCATTGAGCGCCTGTCTTTATTAGTGGATCAGCAGTGGAACTGGCGCGAGAATCAGGCTCTGGCGCGGCGATTGAAGAGCGCCAAGCTCCGTCACAACGCCTGTGTCGAGGACATCGACTACCGGGCCGCTCGTGGACTGGAGAAGACCGTCATTCGCGGATTGGCGAAGGATTCGCAGTGGGTGCAGAATCACGAGAATCTCTTCGTGCTCGGGCCGACCGGCGTGGGAAAGAGTTTCATCGCCTGCGCTTTGGCGCAGAAAGCGTGTCGCGACGGATACTCGGCATTCTATACGCGGGCGGCGGCGCTGTTTCGTGATCTGGCGCTGGCCCGCGCCGACGGAAGCTTCCGCAATCTGCTCGGGCGACTGAGCCGGATTGATGTGCTGGTGATCGACGATTGGGCCATGGCGCCGCTGTCGGAGCCGGAGCGCCGTGACTTCTGGGAGATTTGCGAGGACAGGTATCAGGTCCGTTCGCTGATTCTCACGTCGCAGTTACCAGTAACTCGCTGGCACGAACAGATCGGCGACCCGACTGTGGCCGATGGCATCCTGGATAGGCTGGTTCACAACGCACACCGCATTGAGATGCGAGGTGATTCAATGCGCAAGAACCGGACCAAGGCACCGCCACCCACTCAGTAATGCGTCTTTATTCGGCGAAACCAGCGTTGGGCTGCGCGGAAGGGCTCGAAGAGGAGGTCTCGCATGAGGCCCAATAAAGTAGTCCGTGGCAACGTGACCCGGATTTCACAAGCACGCAGGCGCTCGTAATCTGCATCCGAAATCGGCAAAACTTTGAAACTCCAACCCTCAGCATCGCACTCAAATGTTTCGTCCTTGAAGTAAAAGAGGAAGTGCCGACCAATTGCCGAGCGAGGCGTCTTCAGCAAAACCCAATCGCTCGGGCCGCTGTCGAGCAAGTCACCAGTAACTTCGTAGAAATCTCCCCACTCGGGTGCCCAGCAGCGGAAGCGGCAATGGCCCTTGTCCCAGCCCTCGTCGTTTGGGGAGCCGAGGCGGTATCGCCAGCAATTCGGAAAGAAGAGTTCGCCCCGGTCATAGTCACGAAACTTGGGATTGAGCGACGAACTAAGAAAGAAGGTGAGTGTTAGACCGGAATCGCCCGTGCGGACATTCGGTTCCGGCGCGCCGGATTCCGCGTCCCAATCCTTATTCAGTTTCTCGAAGCTCGTCCCCAACGCTATGTTCCTGTCCATCAGCATAGCGGAATGGCCCAGGACGGACGAGCGCACACAGTTTGCGAACCGGAGCGCTAACCGCGCTCCGGGGTTACTGAGTGCTGAGGCGGGGACAAGGGCCGTCGCCCCTTTCCCCGCACCCCTTTCTCCACTAGCGGCACTCTTCCTCCGCTTCGCTCCGGACAAATTCCGCTTGACGATTCCGATCAGTTTTGGCAACATCGAAGTGCCAGCGTCGCTTCGCTCCGACGCCTGATCGGTTTCCTTCCGGAATCGTGGTCGGCTTGGCTCCGGAATCACTGATCGCCTTCAGCGGAATCCTCAAAGTGTACATCCCTCGCCCTCCAGCATCATTGAAAAGCTATTTAGCAAGGTCCGCTCGAGATTCGTGCGAACACGGCGAATCCTGCGTTCGCAGTTTCAGTAACTTATAGGAAACAGGAGACGGCGGCGAATACGGGTTCGATCCCCGTTAGCGCTACCAACTCTTTTATAATAAAATAGTTACGAAATGGCTGTACAGGATTGGCCCTGCAGGCGGCGCCAAAAGTCATGGCCAAGGCTCGATTCCAGCTCCAATTCCTGGCGAACAGCCCGCGCTATAGGCCCGAAGCCTCGGGACTTCTTGCTTCTCATCAGACCCTGGTTTCTAAATTTCTCGCCGCCTCGCCTTCGGGCCCAAGCGCTTGGTGACAACCGGTCCCGGGAGGATTTGTCGAAAAGCAGGGATGGGCCCTGCATCATATGCACCGGCACAACCTCAGCGTTATTCGCATTCACTGAAGATGCCCTCCGTCCCAGTCTTTAAGCTGAACAAACTCGTGGAACCTACAGCCAGGCGAACGGCAAACGACGCTGGGCTGAACACGACCATCTATCGTGATGCTGTGAGCGCGTAGCGTGAGGGCGTGCCCAAACGGGCAGGTAACTTCCGCTTTAAAACGACGCATCGTCGACGGATGACATCTCTTCCACCGCGAGGGAGGCGCGTTTCCATGGCCCTGATACAACAAAAAAACTGCGACAGGATATAAAGGCGGTCGCTCGCGATGCCGGCTCCTCCGAGCAAGAAACCACCACGCTCGTAATGCCCGGATCGACGGACGGACGCCCCTAAACCATGACCTCAGCGATGCTCCAAGATTTTTCCAGGACATCATCCGGGTAATCCTAAAGGCGCTTCGTGAGCTCGCAACGAACACCCGGCCTCAGATTACCTACCGTAGAGTTCACGTTCTGGCTCCCCAAACCTGCGTCGCGACCTGCCTAATAACGGGATCTGCGCATATCTCACATGCGGCGCTCGCAGGAATCCGCCGTTGTAGCCGGATATCGAACGGCTCCCAAGGCGATACCCGCCAGTAGTTATGGGATACTGTCTCCCCACCGGCGCGCCGAACTGTCTCGATCGCCAACAAGGCCCCAGCCAGAGCAGAGACGAAGGCAAACGGCGCAAAAACCTGTTGCTGATCCGCCGAACGCAGCGCTGCTTGCGCGCATAAAGACTTGAACAGGCTGTCGTATGCCTCGCCGATCAACGACTCTTCGGCGAGGTTGCGCTCGGGATAACGCGCGATGATGAGCCGCGCGGCAGCCTGATCGATAATGCCGCGTCGAATATCGTCAACCGTAACGCCGAGTGCGGCCGCAATACTGCGTCCCCGGGTATCCTCCTGCGCGTTCCGAGGATAGATGCACCCCATGCAAGCCAACGACGTCGGTTGCCGGTTGGTGTGAACTATGATCTCGCGAATATCGGTGGTAGAAGCATCAAAGACTTCACCGGGCAGCTCGGACTGCAAGGTGCGCCTCGCAGCGCGACTGTCGACGGCGACGATAAGCCGCCGGAGCCACTGCGGATCGCTCTGCTTGTCCTGCAGGTCCTGCAACTGCGCAACCCGCGGCTTCAGGAACAGTTCGGGAAACGAGTCTTGTGCCAGAGCAGCCAGTCGCTCTGCTTTCCGATGCATAATATCCGCGGGCCCGTACCAAAGTTGCCGATTGAGATTGCGGGACTTGACCCAATCGAAATCGACAATGTCGAGAGATCCGCGCACGGCGAACCACCGCATGACCCACAAAAAGGCCGTTCCAATGGCGCCGGCACCGGCCAAATAAGCGTGCCCAAGATCTATGGTGCGTTTGGCGACTGCCTCCGTAATGCCGAGTGCTTCTAAATTCAGCACTATCTGCTCGCGTCTGGGCAGCGGCATGCCGTCGCCGATAACCTCGCGAACCACGGCAGCAGCGGCGTAGCACGCGGCCACGAACAACAGGGCCGGATGTAAACGCGTCTCTGTCGCGCCTGGGCGGCGCTCTCGCGCGATCACGGCCGTATGCGAATCGACGCTCAACCACAGAGTCGTACCGGTCGACTGCGGCAGGGCGTCGCCGATCACCAATTCGACGGAGACTGCCGGGGAAGCTGGATCGTCGACGTGCTGCAAAGTGCGACCGAGCAACGCTCGCGTTTCTGCTGCCATGAACGCCGCCGATGGATCACTGGCATCATACGTGACCATGACATGGGCCTTGAGCAACTCCGCGGCGTGCTCCAATTCAATGCCGAGTGCCGCCGCGAGGCTGAGTGCATTCTCCTTAACCGCGTCAGGATTTATGGACGGATTTGGCATCGAGCCCTAACCCCCTCGAACGGAACCAGCGACCATCGATTGCCTTCCCGCAGCTCGTGCAATGCGGCTTCCTCCAGGAAGGTGGAGACCGACGAATCCCGCGCGAAATACGGAATCACGAAAGATAGTGCACCCAAGTGGCGGATAAACGCTCCCTCGTCGTCCGCAAACGAATGAAATGCTTCTTTGGGGTGGGAATGAACTTGGGCCGCGATCATGAGCCGATCCTTACGTAGAAGTGCCTTCAACGATGCCATTTCTGCCGCATCGACGATAAAACGATCGCGCCATGCTCGCTGCTCCGGACGATGCGCGGTCACGACTTCCAGGCGGTCATCTAAGCGTCGCGCCAGCCACAAGACCAGACACTCGTGCCCGACAGCGCCGGCCGCCTGTAAATGAGCGATCGTTTGTTTGACAACGGACTGTGGACAGAATACTGGAATCATTTATGCGGTTCCTTTAAGCCAGGCATGCCAATACCGCGTCAGAATTCCACCCAAGTCATAACCAGAGCCCGATCTATACGACTCCCATGGATCATTGGTATGGCTCGTATGGGTGTGGTACTCACGCGATCCCGCCGAGCAGATGAACGGGAATCCGGTTATCGGATGCGCGCCTGCATTGAATACGTTGGTGGGGTTCGGCGAGATCTCCTTCGGCGCGCCTTCGGTTCGCAAGCGGGTACCGTCCACTGAGAGCAGCGCGAAGCTGGGCGGCTGCGAATTCCAATCCTCGCATCGCGCCGCCAACCGCAACGGCGTGCGACCTGCCGCCGTGAACGTAAGATCGATTACTGGAAATGCGAGCTCATTGATAATCCATCCCCGTATGGTCGCGATGCGCTCGTTGATCTGCGCGGTCTGCGCCGCGAAGAGCGCCTGTGATGCGAGGGCGTGCATAGAACTTAGGCGCCCCCTCCGCCTTCTGCCGGGCCCCAGTCGATAACGACGCATCCCTCCAAGCGGTTCTGAGCGTATGAAAGCTTCGGGTCGATCGTTCGCTTATCAACACTCGCAACCCACCCGGTAGTATCCGTAAGTTCGAGGGCCTTCGCCGCCCGCTCAAGTTCCTCAACAACCGGCTGCGTGATAGGCAGCCGATCGGGATGGTCTTTCGGATAGAAGCCCGAGGTCGTGGCGATTTCCACGGCGACGTGATGTGCATCCGGTCGATGCTCTTCCGCCTCCCGGATGTCGTGAATTGCGGTTTCGATCGTGCGCTCTGCCGCTTCTTCCAACTTCTTTGCGGCGGCAAGATCAGTTTCAGCTTGCTTCAGATCTTCTTCGGCTTGGGCGAGATCATCTTGAGATTTCATACGGTTCTCCTTCTTGGAAGATTACGGGATATGCTACGCTTTCAGACATCATGGTTGAAGGTATCACGGCCTAGTAAATAAACTATAGCATAATTAACTTAAACTATCGACGATGGCACAAGAAGATGAAATCCTGGCTCCGGAAGTCGGTAAGCGCATTGCTGAGGTCCGCGAGGAGCGCGGCCTCACCCAGCGGCAACTTGCAGATAAGGCCGGTCTTAGCGTCGCATTCCTAAGCGAAATCGAGAACGGCAAGCGGAATCTAAGCTCTAAAAAACTACTCCGCATCGCGGATGAACTGAACGTATCAACGGATTACCTGCTGCGCGGCGAGCATACAACGATCGAGGAACAGCCGATCGCCATCCCCCAGGAATTACACCGGGCCGCGAAGGCGCAAGGCTGGTCCTATCCTGAAGCCGCCGCATTGTTAGAGGCGCAGCGCCTAATCGTGGCGCGCCGCGGGCCTGATGGCGAGGATGCCGGGAAGCCTTACACGCAACAGGACTGGGTGAAGCTGTACAGAAAGGTATTTGAATGACGGACCTGATGCGCCATCCCCAACTCCGCCAAGTCGCCCGGGATCTGGAGTTGCCCGCATCGGATGACGCTTTGCGGGATCTGCGCGAACACGCCATCGAGCGGGTTCGCAATATGATGACGGGATGGACACTCGATACGGTCGAAGATCTCCGGATGCGTGTCGCCGATCAACTCTCCGTCAAACTCGTCTTCATCACCAGTCACGATGACATATACCGAATTGCCGCAGAGTTTGCGCATTATAAGCTTCGCCAGGTCCCATTTCCGCGTCTTCTCGAAGCAGAATTCATTACCGGCGATACGGAGGGGTTGCTCCTCGACAATCCGAGTCCCGTCAGAGGAAGCCGCCGCTATCTCGCAATCATAGACGCCCGAGGGCCGCGTGCCGCGCGCGCATACTTCACGGGCTGGCACGAACTTGCTCATCTTCTGCTATGCCCGCCGCGACAACGGGTTTTTGATGGTTTCCGCCGCTCGCCGGGCGAGCTCCAGCGGCGCAAGGACCCCCTCGAATCGGCTGTTGATCACATTGCCGGCCTCTTGGCATTCTGGGAGCCGATCTTCAAGCCGGCCCTGATCACCGCGGCAAGTGGGGATCTGACGTTCGGAGCGATAGAGACAGCGGCCGCGCTGGTGGCGCCCGGCGCCAGTCTGTACGCTGCAAGTCTCGCCGCAACTCGCGTGTGGGACGTCGCCGCCGTTTTTGTTACATGCGAAGAGGGGACTAAAACCGATGGCACCGGATTGGCGCTCCGCATCCAAACCATCATTCCAAATGACCAAGCGCGCAGCCTCGATCTTAGTATTCGCCGACCGATGCGAGTTCCCATCGCGTCTGCCTTGTGGCGCGCATTTTATGAGACGTCGAACACCGAATATGCCGCAGACGAGGATCAAGCCCTTTGGGAAGTAGCCGGCCGTGGAAATCTACCGAAGCTGCCCTGGGCCGTTCAAGCGGTCCGGCGCGGCGGCGCGGTCTACGCCATTCTCAAAGCAACCGCGAGCCGTGGCCTGCGTCGGTATGCGGGTAATCTGAATTGAAACCAGACCTCTCGATGGCCCTCTTCATCCTGCAATGAAGAACATGCTTGGGGGAAGCGCCCGCTGCGGGCAGTGGAGAGCGGACGGTTTCCTGGATTGCCTATAAGGCACCGTTAGAGCTTCAACTTAAGACTCCTTCATCGTCAGACCGAAGAGATTGATAACGGTGGTGGCGATGACAACGATGGACGGCGACGTCAATAAACGACGGCGACGACGATGGTGAAGATAACGGTGGCGGTGGAGGTGGCGAAGGCGGTACGGGTCGAGATCTCCGTCGCCAAAACCCCCAACCAGAAGCACAAAACCCTAGAAATTCCTCGACCGCATAGCCTAGATGTGCTACAACAGAATAGCCTAATTTTAGAACAGCGCAAAAACCTAGTTGTGATACGTCATGGCGACCCCTTCCGAAAAACTGGCCGAGTCCCTTGAGGCCCTGCACAAGCTCCAGAACGCCAACGGTGCGGCCGCAATTCGTGCACGCGACCTGACCAGGACTCACCGGGAGCGCCTTTTGAAGAACGGCTTTCTGCAAGAGGTCATGAAGGGCTGGTATATCCCGAGCCGTCCTGACGACGGCGAGGGCGAAAGCACCGCGTGGTATGCCTCGTTCTGGCGTTTCGCCGCGGCCTATCTGGAGCACCGGTTCCGCAAGAACTGGAGCCTGTCTCCGGAACAATCGTTGTCGATCCACGTTGGGAACGGCACCGTTCCCCGCCAGTTGGCCGTACGCTCACCCAAGGGCACCAACAGCGTCACAAAACTGCCGCACGGAACGTCACTCTTCGACCTTCAGGCAGCGCTGCCACGGTCCGTTGACAGGGTCGAACGCGATGGGTTGCGCCTATACGGATTGGAGGCTGGGCTGATTGAAGCTTCACCCAGGTATTTCATAAATCAGGCAACCGACGCCCGCGCCGCCCTAACGATGATCCGGGACGCCTCCGATCTTCTGGGCAAGCTGCTAGACGGCGGTCATAGCACCATCGCGGGCAGGCTGGCGGGCGGGCTCCGCAACTGCGGACGAGGCGCGATTGCCGACGAGATCATTGCCGCCATGACCGCCGCCGGCTACGTCATGCGCGAAAACGATCCGTTTGCCGAGCAGCCGATCATAACGCTGCCACCGCGAGAAACGTCGCCCTACGTCAATCGGATCAGGCTTCTCTGGCAGAAGATGCGCGGACCCGTGATCGACGCGTTTCCGCACGCGCCGGGTCTGCCGCGTAATAAGGCCGCATATATGAAAGGCGTGGAAGAGGCCTACGTGGCAGATGCCTACCACTCGCTATCGATCGAGGGCTACCATGTCACGGCGTCGTTGATCGAGAGGGTGCGCAGCGGAAGCTGGAATCCCGAGATTTACGAACAGGACCGTGAACAGCGCAACGCCATGGCCGCGCGCGGATATTGGCAGGCATTCCAACTCGTCGAGCAGAGCATCGGCAAAGCGCTTAAGGGAGAAAACGCGGGGAGCGTCGCCGAGCAGGATCACCGAGCTTGGTATCGCGAGATGTTCGCGCCGAGCGTGGCAGTGGGCTTGTTACGACCTTCGGACCTTGCCGGTTATCGCAATGGACAGGTTTTTATCCGCAACTCGATGCATGTTCCGCTCAACAAGGAGGCGGTACGGGATGCCATGCCAGCCTTCTTCGATCTGCTGAGTGCCGAGGATCATCCGGCTGTCCGGGTCGCGCTCGGGCATTTTATCTTCGTCTATATCCATCCCTATATGGATGGCAACGGGCGCATGGGACGGTTTCTCATGAACACCATGATGGCGGCGGCAGGGTATCCCTGGACGGTTATCCCGCTCTCGGAACGCAAGACCTACATGAACGCGCTCGAAAAAGCGAGCGTCGAGGAAAACATCGGGCCGTTCGCAGCTTTCCTTGCCAACCTTGTAAGGGATCGCCTGACCGGTTCGCCGTTGCCTGCGATCCCACCGTCTTAGCAAAACTTTGGCCAATTCCGTGTACATAATTTGTACAAACGGCCTGAGATTCCTGCGAAGTCGGAGAAGTCTGCGTTCGCGCATTCAGTAAGTTATAGACAACGCTGGAAGGCGGCGAATACGGGTTCGATCCCCGTTAGCGCTACCAACTCTTTTATAATCATAAACTTACGGAACTCGTGTACGGGCGGGTGTGCACGGAACGCCTAATTTAAAGACTGCGCCAAGGCTCGATTTCATTTCCAATTCGTTCTCCAGTCTCAGGCTTAGGTACGCATTCACCGTTTAGGGGCTGGCTGCTCGCTCTCGGACTCGAAAGCGCTCAATTGGGCTTCTCTACGCGGATGACCGGTATGTTGTCGCAAGCTCCACAGCAAGTTCGGAGCTCCGGTCACGCTAGTGTGAAAATCAATACAGAGGACGAAATTGGCGCGAAAGACCAAACGCTCGTTACAACCTGATCCCGCCGGGATGGGCGACCTGAGGGCGTCGTTGATGTTGTACGGATGGCTGAACGAGACGCTCGATGAAGCAGCTCTTTGCCTCGGCGAACCCGCCGGTCGTGAGGCAGTTCTGGTGTTGCTTACCGGGCGTCCTACCGCCGGTTCTCGCTCCCCCCGAGGGATGACTCGCGACATGATCGAGGTCCGTGGTGCAGGCTTACTTCAAGAATCCCTGCTGGGGAACCGGAACCGCTAGGCTGTCAGAGAAGAACGGGGTCCACCTGGGCTGATTAAATCTGCCAGCCGGTGATTGAGTGCGCGGCGGTTTGGGAAGCCTTGATGCTTCTTTCTGGAGGTCTTTCAGGGCACGCGACTGTCCCTCGCGACGCAGTGCTGCGATGGCGTCCTGCAGAAACCGGGAATACTCTTCCGTGTACCTCGCTTTGATCTCCGGGTCACTGGCCGCTGCGAGTCTGCGATAAACTGCGCGCGCTTGATCGAGACTCTTCCCTTGGGAAGACAGGCAGCGGTCGAATCCATCGTGATCGGCGAAGGAAAATTGCCCCACTCTATTGCGTTTGAGCAGCTCGGCGGTCAACTGGAATACCTGTTCGTGGACGTAGACCTGAGCCGGACCTACCGATATAAGTGTGGAATCATTCAAGGCGGACAATCCGAGCGCAATGTCAGCGTAGACGAACCAACAGCGCTGCAGCCGGCCCGAATCGGAGACGTAGCCGGCTCTCTTCTCCGGAGCGCATTCGGCGTCGGCCAAGTCAATTGCCGCCAGAGTTCTCTGCCGCTCGAAAGGCTCGACGAGTTGGCGCGCATCCGGCCGTCCGCGCACCTCGTCGACGGCCTGATAGAAGAGACGGTCGAACATTTCCCTGTTGTCCTGCATGACGTTTCTTTCGGCGCTCAGGGGATCGAAGCCCGGTGACACCTGCACAGCGCTGGCGGTTTGGAAAGCCCGGAGGTAAACAAGTTCGTTGCCAAAGAGGGAGATCTGCTCCTGCGCCAGATCACTTAAGAGACCGAGGCGCGTCAAAGATGTTTCGGGCGATGGAGGTCCACCCCGCAGGTCATAGATCTGGCGAATGCGATCCATGATTGCGTGATCGACCTCGAAGCAATTGGTATGGCCGCTTAAGTTCTCCGGATTCAGGTCGCGCTGAAGGGTGTCGAGGGCGCGCTGAGCAAGATCAATGCCGCACAGATTCGCCACGAGTTTCGCACGGACGAGAAAGAGCGAATCCGGCTCCATGGGACTGCGCTTACGTTCGTCACGGCCGTCGATCGCTTGCAAGGCTTTGCGATAGACGGACTCGGCCTTGTCGAGCGCTCCCGTCTCCTGTAACGCGGCGCCATAGGCCAGCGCGTACCGAGGGAGAACGGGATCAGCCTCGTATGCTTCCTGGAATTCCCGCAGGGCCAGATCCTTCCTGCCCTGAAGACGATGAACTTGGGCAGAGCCGTATCTGCCCATCGCTTCTGTTTGTAGACCCGCCTGAGTAACGCGCCGAAACAGTGCCTCAGCTTTATCGAACTGACCGGTGGTAATATAACCGTCCGCTTCGGCCGCCAGATCGGAAGGGAGATTGGCGGTTTCGACGAAGCGCTTTAGGGCGAAATACTGACTGGCCCACTTGTCCGCGGCTCGTGTCCGTTCCGCGAGGGACTCTTTGGTGCTCTCAAGTTGCCGGTTCATCTCGATCAGAGCCAGAGGATTTACTCCCGCGCAGACGATGTGAACGCTGCCGCCCACGTGGAAGATGGCCGCAGCATTATCTCCTTTTGTTTCGAGGCGTAACTCTTTCGAACTCGTGACTGACGACAGATTCGAGGGTTTTGAAGGCGTCAGGTCCGTGGACAGCGCATCGGACACTGTTTCGACGACTACGTCGCCTTTTACGTCGGCAATCGCAGGACTGCACCACCCGGAGGTCGTCAGCGTGTCCGCAAGGCACGGACGGCAGGCGCCAAGAAGCACCGTCAACGCAAAACTGTACCGCGCCGCGCAGAATTTCATCGGTCCTCGCGTTTCTGCCGAACGGGGCGCGACTCTGCTGAAGATCGGGTACCTTCACCAGAGTCGGAGCCAATGGTAACCGAGCCAGAAACGTTGTGGCTCAATGCTTCTCGACGATCATCGAATTCAGTTAGAATACTTAATCCATTCATACTCTTGGGACCGGCGTGCTGGAGCAGTGACAGCCGACGCGATCTGTTGCATCTCTACGACTGCCTTTTTGGCCAACCGAGACGCTCCGCGACCTTCGTAGTAGGTTGCCTCCTGCGTCAAAAACGAAATACAATCGTCGCGATAGAGAGACGAATTGAGTCCCGAGAGCGACAAACATAGAGCCTCCGCTCTTGTCGATTCCTTCTCGATCATGCCTGAAAATCTGCTCGGCGCCGCAGACTGGTTGTCGGCATCTATAACATGACCAGAAGGCATATCGCACAACATCTTGAAATTCAGGCGATATGCCCGAACAGCAACGGGCGCCGTAAACACAACTTTTAAATTTTCTAGTTCTGTTAAATACTCTTCAGTCATTCTTGGCAGGTTTGCGCAGATCGCCGCTCTGCTCACAGGTGTAAGTGCATCGGGATCGCCCATCTCCCGACAAGCGACTCTACTCAATTCCGTCACGACGTCAAAGCTGTTAACTAGGGAGTCAGCGCTGATTAGGTGCTCATTTTTCAACTCCAATAGGTACTTCGACGACTGGAACAAATCTGCTAACATTAAGTATGATCGCTGCCAGAGAGAAGGCAATTCATGAAGAATGACTTTCTCGCCTCGCTGCCGCGACAATGCATTCATAATAATTAAACGATTGTTCTGGGCAGTTAATCGCACAGCATCTAATTGAACGTGCCATTTGAAGCTGTTAATTTCCGCTTCCAACGCAGAGGAGCCGGGGGGAGAAAACATGAACAGCCGATTAAACACACTTTCTGCGCGGTCGACCATCCAGCCAACCATTCCGTCGGCGGGAATGACCTCTAGAGGGCGCCGGCAGTGATTATCTTCTAACAGTTTCTCCAGGCGACCTGTCGCGACATATAGGCCCGCAAGATTATTGAACACCTTGGCTTCCCACACCTCGCTTTCCGAAACTCCATCTGGCCGCAACGGTGGTATCGGGTGGGCTTCAAGCTCATCGAGGATTGTATTGTAGACACTTTCTTCTACTTGTAAATCACTAACTCTGTCCAGTGCGACAGCATACCCAAAAGCAAACGTCGTATTTCCTAGAGCCTCTTCATAACATTCCTTGTACCTTAACAATGCGTCGGCGAAACGAAATTGAAGGTCCAAGTTCCGTGCCCTGGAGAAGGTTACTTCCGCGTGGAACGAAGCCGAATCATCTCGAAGCTTACCGGCTAAACCAGCAAGCTGCTCTAGCACCGAGCCCGATTGCTCTAAATCGCCCCGCTTGAGGAAACCAGCGGCCTTCGATAACAACCTCCGAAAAGGCGGCAAATCTTGGAATGTAATGCCCCAATTCGCCAAGGCCGCCTCCTGATCCTTATACTCTTGAGCCCACTCATTGGCACGTTGGAGCCGCGACTGCTCGTTAAGCCTGAGTTTGCTCAGTTCTTGGTTGAGCCTTTGAACCGCACTGGGGTTGATGCCGTTGCAAACGATTTTGACATTTCCTCCGACGTCGGCAATGACCGGACTGACGTCCCCGACGGTAGACTGAAAAATCTGGGTGCCGGGAGGAGTCGGAGTTACGCCTTGGCTCTTTGCGGCTTTCGTTCGTGGTCCTGATCCTGCATAAATCTCCACAGATCCTTCGACATGCGCGATTGCGGGACTGCACCAGCCGGACGAGAACTGCGTCTGACAGGAGGCAACACGACTCCCCAGTAACAATATAGCCAGAAATACGAAGGAATATTCAGCTCGCCCAAAGTAGCGTGTCGGGGCTCGGCCAAAGGGTGCTTCGTGTTCGTCCCGTGAGTAATTCAATCGCGCCCGCCTACTGTCTGTCGATCACACTCTTGAAGTACGCAAAAGCGAGGTGGGAGCTTCCAAACTCCCTCACGATATTTCCTGGAATCACTAGCACACCGAGGTTGCCATTCGCTGTGGCGTCGGTGGTAGCGTCAATTGGCTTTTCGTCGCGAAGGCGAAAGATTACGAAATCGCTGTCGAGGGGAGCACCGTGAGGAATCTGCCCAAGCAATTTTCTAAAGAGAGGGTAAGCGGAGTTTTTTTGAATGTCAGAATATACAAACTGGGTCGGATTCAAATTGAACTTATTATCTGCTTTTTCGACGACGTAAATATGAAACCAATCGGTGGGGCTGGGCGAAGCCGCTCCAAGGATTGCATCCAGCTTATCCATCACTTTGGCGCGGTCCAGCGAGCTGGCTATCAATTGCTCCAGAAGAGCCGGCACTTGTTCAAGCTTCCGGGCCGCCTCACCTGATACACCGTAACAGGTAATCGTCACGCTCCCGTGGGTGTCCGCGATCGCCGGACTACAGGAACCGGCAGTGTTTTGCTGGACGGGCGCCGAAAGAGAGGGACCACTCCGATATCTAACATTCCCAGTGACGTCTCCAACAGCCGGACTATTGGCCCCACTCGTGCTCTGACCCAAACTCGGCAAGCTATCGTCCGAGGTTTTCTGCATTATAGGCTGTGACGGTCCCCCTGTTCCTTGGGAGCACGGCGCGTTAATGTCGATGATGACGTCGCCACCCACGCCAGCGATCGCAGGGCTATTGCAGCCAGTCGTTTTTTGATTGATCTGAAACCTGACACCCAATACAGTTCGTGAGCCCTTTAGAACATCTGCCACTTTCACTGTTTGCTGTCTGGACGCAAGCGAGCCCCCTAAAGCTTGCGCAGTGGCCTTCACGGCCACTGTCAGATCGGAATTTTCGTAGGTTTTCGAAATCGGCACGCTGCACCCCGCGGTGGCGTCAGAGCACGACGTTCTTTCACCTCCGGGCAGAAGTACATCCGCAGTTTGGCCTGGTGATGGCTGAATGAGCACTGCCAAAATTAGATCGCGGAAGCCGGCATCAACGTACTTCTCTGGCCTATACGCAAGCATCATGTTTTTATCTCGACCCAGCATCCGAGGCGACATTACAGCCTCGACCGCGCCCTTGTCTGAGGCGAGCTTCAATTGCGTGGTCAGGTATGTATGCATCTCCTCGAGAGTCAGAATGCCATCCCTGGCCAAACGATCCGAACAAGACCAATCTTCCTTTAGAGCCCGGACGAAATAATAGCTGAAAGCGGACATCCCTGTTCCTAGCAATTCGTACGCACTACTATTGGACCCGGGCGCGGTTGACGTGAGCAACGCCATTTGAGGCGGTATTATCGGGCCACCACCTGCTATTTCCACCAAGCGCTGTACACCACCGGCAGTTTCTAGGCGGATTTGGGCGGACTGGGCGACAGTACCCGAGAAGCAAGTGTCAAGAACGACAAAGAAATGGGGAATCTCAGCCACGCTTGATCTGTACACGCTATTGGTCTGCAATTCCCCGAAGAGGTCGCTAACACGGTAGCCGTGGGAGGAGTCCACTGGCTCTTCGTTAACGGCGAGCGACAAATCGGTGCCATTTGCAGAAATATTCCCGTGCCCAATATAGTAAACAATTCCAAAATCTTGTCCTTGTGTCACACTTGCCATCTCTTTTAGCGCGGCGGTAATCGTGTTTTTGTTAGCATCCGCGCCGGTTAAATACGGCTTCGCCGTGGTGGTGAGGCTCGGCAGAGACTCATAACCAAGCTCAGCAAGGCGCTTATCGACCCACACCGCGGTCGGCTCCACAAATGCTCTATTGTTGCTACCCGGATCATCTACAAATTCACCGGCCCCAATGACGAGCCTGTAGCGCTTACGCGCCTTTAGCAGATCGGCAATCAGATCCGGTTGCGGAGCGGGAGAATATCGGGGCGGAGCCTGACGACAGACTGCGGGCGACTCTGTAGGAGGCTGCGGAAGCTGAAACAAATCCTGCGGGGCGGCGGTCCCAAACTGGCGACTAACCGCAAAGAGAAACCAGAACAGGCGCACTGCGCGCCGAGATATCAAGGCCATTTGTGCCCCCAAATCGCTCGTTAACGTTGCCGCCGAACCGGATCAGGGCTCCGGGGAATCAATTCGCGTGCCGCAAAATCCTCTCGACACCGACCACGGTTTCGTGTATAGTATCACACCCTTGGGATGGATTTCCTCTTGTAATCACGGAAAGAGAAATCCGGACGGGCGAATGCTGAAGCCTGCGGATCATCTGCCGCGAAGCCATTCAAATTGCGGCCAAAAGACGCCCGGACCGTTGACTCGACGTTCTGTATTACAACGCTTTCCCTAAAGCCAATTTCCGGTCAAGATGAAAGGCGCCCAATAGAATGGATGCTCAAACGTTTTTCCTGACGGCGATCTGGCACTCTGCTCGATGAAAGCGATCTGCGTCTGTTGCAACGCTTCTGCTTTCGACGTTACTGGCGGGCCAACCCGCCCTTGGTAAAACCTCGCCATAAAGATCGCAGTGCTGACATCCGCCACATCCCACAGAGTCGCCAGAACCGCTCTGGCCCCGGCCCGCTGAACTAGAACGCCAAACCCCTCGACCTCTCGTCCGTCCGCTCCTAAAGCGCCGACGGCCGTACTACATGCTGAGAGCGTTAGCAAATCTACGTCTCGAAAAAGATATGGAAGAACCTTGACGTCAGCGACAGTAAGCTTTTCCGCGTTGCCTAGCAAAAGAAACGAATTATCCTGGTTTCCAGGGTCAAATCGAAAATGACTCGCTATGTGAAGGACCTGATACTTGCCTTGTAGTTCTTTGACCAGCCGAGCCTCCGTGAAGTCCGCGTTGAGAAAAACGCGGCCGCTCAATACGCCTCCGGGAGCGGCGTCCTCTTTGTCGTGTATTATCGCCCTCAGTTCGGCCGGAACGTTGGGTAGCGCATAAAAGCCGGGAGCGCTTTGAGAAACGCCAAAACCGAGAGCATCCCACGTAATGCTGGGCGGATCTTTTAACGAATCTCTACTTGCGGGAGTAAAAACGACGTTTGCGTATTTCTGAACTAAATAGTGTTCGCCATCAAACAGGGCCGACATCGGAAGATATCTAAGCACGCCATCGAGCGACCACATGATCGTAGTTACTCTGGCACCCTTCAAATCCGATTCAACAGGCTTTACCAGTATTCGATACAACTCCATGGCGATTGGCTTCGGATTCGTCGACGGGTCAGCGAGGGCCAGTCTAAACGCAGCAACTTTCCGGTTAAGATCGATAGCCTTTACGGGGAACTCCCGCGCAACCTGCACAGCCGGAGTTATGACGATAACCCGGTACTTGTCAGGAAGTACAATTGTATAAAGGATCGCCGCTCGACCGCCAAATGCGGCGAGCGTCCCTTTCAATGTTTCGCTGTCTTCTATTTTGCGGATTCTTTCTGTACCAGCTTCTATTGAAGTATCCTCTTTCGCGATTTTTCCCAACGTGCTCTGGAATTCTCTATTGGCGACAGTCACTCCGTCGAACGCACGCTGATAACGGGTCTCCTCTTCAGCGTTCCGACTTGGCTTCGCTGCAAGCGTGTCATACTCAACGCCGATTGCTGTCACCCGGCTGGCTATCTCCTCGTACTGCCTGTGCCACTCTTCTTCCCGCGCTGTCATCGCGGCATGATCGACGGTAGGGGCAACCTCGGACGACCGCAAATAGTCAGAGAACTCCTCTTCCTTCAGCAATCGGAGAACCTGTTCAGCCTCGGCTAGTCTGCCCCGCTGAATAAGTAAGTCGGCGAGAGATCTGTATTGGTCCTCCTTCGACAGCAAGAACAGGCGTTGAGTGCTCCGGTCAAGGCCGCTTGTACTCATCCTAAGTTCCTGATTGATGTTGATCGCCTGCTTGCCGTAAAAAGCTGCGAGTTCGAATTTCCGCTGGGCTTTGTAAGCGAGCATCAACGTTGCCAGGCAACGTCCTTCAATTTCGCGACCGTCTGCTGATCGCGCCAGTATCAGTGCTTCCAAAATCAAAGGAATTGCACGAAAGCTCGCACCTGTGTTGATTTGCACTTGAGCCATGTTATTCAACACTACGACTTCAATCTTCTTGTCGCCGGTTGCACGGGCCGCTTGGAGAGCAGTCGTAAATTGCCGAGTCGCATCACCATTCTTGTCCTCAGCAGCATAAACTTTGGCGAGCGTATTCAATGCGTATGGCTGAGCCCGCAAGAAGTCTAGTTTTCGAAGAATTATCAGAGCATTGTTAAGGTACTCCGTAGCGGTTTTATCGTCGCGGCCAAGGAATGCCACAAATCCCAAGTTAGCCTGGGCCGCGCCAGTCAATTCTTGGATTCCTTGCGCTTTCGAACGGTCAAGCACCTCACGATAGTACCTTTGAGCAGTCTGGTAATCGCCGAGGTCTGTGTATACGGTGCCCAGAGAGGTCATTGTATACAATTCTCCTGAAATGTCCCCGACACGTCTGCGAATCGGAAGTGCGCGGTTTAAGAGATAGTCAAGTGCCTTCTGGTAATCTCCTTTGGCCTCGTAGAGGACTCCGATATTTGATAGTGCTGTTGCTTCGTTGAACTGATCGTCCAACTCCGTCCAAATGGATAAAGCTGCCGAGTACGCTTCGAGGGCTTCTTTCGCTTGGCCGAGTCGATCGAGGCAGATGCCGAGTTCATTCTCTGCAAGTGCGAGGTTGGAGCGATCGAATGTACTCGACGCCTCGACAATCGCCTGACGAGACTTTGCCGCCGCCTTAGTAAGCGCCATTCGATTTCCTTTTGCGACAAGTTCGCGCGCATCCGAGATCAGTTGGGCGGTTGTGAATGATGTGCGCGCCCCAGAGGAAGAATTCTGCGCATACAACGCAGAAGCAAGAACAAAAGCGAAAAGGAAGGGTCTTGTTTGCCGGGCGAACTCCGCCTTTCGCTTAACCAGAGAAAGGCGATCTTGTCTCGGCATTACGCCGGCCCACCCGCGCAGCATTTCTTTATTGTTTCCTGATTTCTTAAACCCGCGATCACAAATCCATCTCGGGGGAGGGTTTAACGAGAAATATTTTGCCACCAGCTTCCAAAATTTGCCGATGTCGCGTACAATATACCACAAATGTTGAGTCCAGAGTTTTTCCGTGCGAGTATTTGCGTACTACGGTATAACAGACTGTTTGCCGTATTGTTACTGACGCTTTCCGTCCTGTTGTGTGGGTGTGATCCCCAAGCAGCGGCGCTTAAAATTTTTACGCAGCAGGGACTCACGGTGCTGGAGCCCGCGCGGGACTACATCAAATTGGGCGGCCTCTTCGTAATCCCCAAGAGCGGAACGCCTACGTACTTGGACCCTTTCGACTCCTTGGCTCCAACTGACGGAGCCGCCAGTACATTTAACGCGACGCTTCTCCAACAATCCACGGATAATTCGAGTGCACTGGACGCCGCTGTAGGTACCCTGGGATCTTTGGTAGCCATACCGGCTGGTCTCAAATTTTCCCACAACACGCAGGTGCAGCTTGGGCAGATCGATTCCTCTGGGACGCGATTCACAAGTCAGCAGGTAGCTGCGATGATAAAGATGCCCGCGACACGCGAAGCCATTCACGGACAACTCGACCAAGGAAACGGAAACCGTCTCTTTATTGTTCAGGAAATCTACATGGGAAAGAGTTTGTCGGTCAAATCTTCTTCTAATACGGGTTTAGCGGCCGCAGTGGAAGGCGCGGCGTCGATCCCCACCTGCTCTTCCCCGTCAGCAAGTGGCGCCAAGGGAGGCACTGGTGCGAATGGATCTACTGGATCGAGCGGCACCACCGGTGCAAAAGCAGGGACTGGTACGTCCGGAAGTACCGGCAACAACAACGCCAAAGCGTCCGGAAGCACTGGCAGTACCGGGGGCACCGGAAATAATGCTAAAGCCCCCGGCGCGAACGGCGCATCTAGTGTGGGCATATCAGTTGGGGCGTGCTGGTCAAATACAACCACGCTAAGCTTCAAATCAGATAAGGACATCCCGTTTGCTGTACGGCTGAATGAAGTTGCCGTGCTGGCGAAGGGCCCAACCGGTCCGCTTCAGATAAAGGTGACTGGTTTCAAGCTCCCGAACACTCACTTGGGCCCAGCTGATGTGAGCGCAACCGCGCTCCCGAGTGCCGACAATCCAATCTTGACTGCGCTGAATCACCAATTGCACAAGTGATCACAGCTATGAGGTCATTTACTTGGTAGGTTATGTGCCGTGTAGTGGTCGAATGTACCCAGCAGTGGCCGCGTGCTTTGTCAGTATTCTTTGTTCCTCCGCGCCCCGGGTGTTTGCCCAGGGGACAACGGCCAGCTTATCCGACCCTCTTCCTGAACTGCGGCCCGCATGCGACCCTCCGAAGTACGCGACTGTTCCGCAGCCCGATTATTTGGCAGAGACTCTAAGTAAACAGAATCACTACCGCTTAGTGATTGGGGCCAGCGAGTTTCAGGACAGTCCGGATATTAACAATAGGGCATACGTAGAAGCCACGGCCAAATTGATTGACAAGAAATTAGAATCCTTACACTATGACCCTCTGCCGGGGATAGGGGGGGCGCCTTATCTAGTTGGTCAAGCGGCGACTAAAGATGCCATTGTCTTCGCCTTGAAGCTAATGGCTGCGGCAACCAACAAGGGGGATTATGGAATAGTGTACTGGGTCGGCCACGGCAGTATAGCCCCAAGTCACGTAGATCTAACGCTCTCAGTGTACGACAGGCCAGTCACGGAGGATGAGGGTGTTCGGGTTAGTGACCTGTTAGCTTATCTGACGATTGACAGCGTCTACCAGTCAGATGTTACTCAGATCCCACACCTTCTCGTTATCTTAGATACATGTTTTTCTGGTACTGTGGCGCAGGGAGCAAACCAAACGATAGTAGAGACAGGAGGTGTACAGAGACTAGCAGTAGTATCAGCGCCCGGACCTCTTGTTCCTGATCAAATCGGAATTCTCACGGCGACAGCCTCGGGTGGTGGAAGCGAGGCATATGAGCTCAAAGGCACTGGTCTTTCAGCGTTTGGCTATTATTTTTCGCGAGCGATAGATGATGACTGGGCTTGCTCCGACTCGATCGCGCGCGATGGGATTCTAACGCTCCGCGAGTTGTCCGCGTACCTGAAGGATCGTTTGCAACTGGCGAACAAAAGCCATGCATTGGAAAAACCAATGGTTCCTTCACTTCTCGCGCGGGATTACGACAAATTCATCGCTTACAGGGCAGATAGGTATGTCGAGCCGGGCCTTCGCAAAGAAATTCTGGAGGTTCTTGTCCAACCGAAGGCTGATCAAGTGATCTCAGTGGCTTTACCAAGCGGGAACACTGTTGTCTGCAATCAATCCGCGGGATGCCGATTTCCCATTTCACGCGCGTTTATCAATAGTGACCTCGTGGTCACTGCCGCTACCAAGGGGTCGGGGACTGACATAACCCGGAGCAGTTCGTCCGATATCGGCGGCGGTATCATCGCAACAGGTGTAGGGTTGATTCTAAACCTGCCCGAACCCTCGCAGATCGTGCCACTGAAAAGTCTTCTCAACAGTTCCGCAAAAGTATCCGGGGCGACCCTATCCATCAAATAGGGCAGGCCGGCGTCATCCCGAATCTACGATTCGGCATGTCATGTGTACGAGGATCCGCGGCCACAAGATCGACTGCATTGGACACCAGAAGCGATATCAGCAACTCCGCTTTCTCCGCGCCGCTGGAAATGACCTGATCCAGGAAAACTGAACCATTCATAATTTGGAAAGCTCGTAATGTCGGTCTTGTAGCCTAACGGGGAATGCTGCGCCGAGTCTACTCGTTCCTTAATGAAGCGCTGTGTGGGGTGCCGATAGCCGGCTGTGATCGAGAACGCAATCTGCAAAACCCTGGGAGATATGTTGGGATCTCCGGCGGGTGCAATCGGTGTGTTCTGAACGGCGGTGCCGCCACGGTGATGTCCACTTCGCTGCAATTATCAGCGTTTCAGCGGCGAATTAACCCTTCCCCGCTCCAACACTAAACGAATATCTTCGAAGACTGCTTTTCTCTGATTGTCCACACGAGAGGACCGAAACCCGACTTGCCCACCACGCCTCTTGCGGTGAGGGCGCTGCTCGGTGGAGTCGCGTTCGGACCTTATTTGGTCCTTACGCGTGCGACCGGTGGGGAGCGCAGGGGAACGGTCTCCACCGTAGAACCAGCAGCTTAAGCGACAGATTCCGGACGGCCGTTCTGGACACCATTGAACGGATTGCCATGAACCCCGAAGGCTCCGCGAAAGTCATCAACGGAGCCCGCAAAGCGGAGGTCGAGCCGGTGGCGTTTCTTACGACCTGGGGGAAGAGACGTGGCCGACAAACGCGCCTGGTGGAAAGAGAAGTGGCTTCGTTCTCATCTATGCCGCGTTGCACGGTCCGGACATGACAGATGACGATGAGCACTGCATTTGTTCTTGATCGCGAATCCAGACGGCGTGCTGCGGGCTCACGCACCGGGGTCTCGTCTCGTCGCAGCCAGCGATCCGTTCCGCGGTGACTAGACTAGAGTCGCCTGCGGGCGGCTAGTCAGTTCAAATTCTTCCTGTTCGCACCGTGCGCCCCGCCGGAGAGTCCCACCCGATCAAGAGCGCCACTGCCGGATCGCTATAATGGGTCATATTTCATCCGCTGAATGGATTTTGGGGTAAGATATGACTCAGTATGCCCAGACAAATACCGCCAATGCTTCCGCGGGTCTCTCGACTGCTCGCAGGCCTTGGAGAGAATCTCAGGAAAGCACGGCTCCGTCGGGCTTTCTCCGCCGAGACGGTCGCCGAGCGAGCGGGGATCACGCGCAAGACCCTGCACCGCGTTGAACAGGGTGACCCGGCGGTCGCGTTAGGTATTTACGCCCGGGTTCTCCAGGCA
>Ga0182024_10003015_pt1 | contig 40841 bp, 39 predicted proteins | sample P32metaG_FD_120480 | JGI IMG/M metagenome (GOLD analysis project Ga0182024, IMG submission 120480) | Permafrost microbial communities from Stordalen Mire, Sweden - P3-2 metaG (Illumina Assembly) | ecosystem: Environmental > Terrestrial > Soil > Wetlands > Permafrost | place: Sweden: Stordalen...
CGCTTCTCCGCAACCGAACGCCATCTGCGAGCGCGACGTTCCGCACCTGCTGCCTGATCCATGGCCGCATCATCAGACCTAAGCCTCGCGGGATACCAGATGGGAAGTCCACCCGCTTACGCAGAGAATCCGGAAGCGTCTTTTGAAAGCAGATTGCGAACGCCGCGGGCCCTATGTAGTCAATTTTGTAATCCATTGAGGTCAGGGAGTTTATGGAGGGGACTCCCGTCTGCCCCCAAAACAGATCAGATCGCTTATGGAAACCTGTTGAAATTGAGTGAAAATAAGTGCTTTTGATTGAGATGTGTACCGCGCGCGCACCGATCCCTGTTGATCGTTGTGGCTTTGGGGTGCTTTGACAGCTACAAAATCGACTACAGTGAAGAATCTACAGTGTGAAATCTTCCGTGATCCTTGTGTGCCTATGCCCGAGGGAATAGAGGTTTCCACTGCTTATCATTCACCTTGCCATTGCTCCAGAAGATGGGCAACGTATTATTGGGCACCGTATCGTAGAAGGCAATCAGGGCACCCTGATCACCGAAACCCAGTGGCATGCTGTTGGTCAACTCTCTGCCGATCTGGAGCATTACCTCTTTGGCAAATTCCGCCTCTTGCACTGTCTCAAATATCCCGGCATCAGGGTCAAAGGCTCGAACTTCTACTCCAAACACGTTAGCTGCGACTACGCTAATTCTGGGTTCTACACTCTTTATCCGATCGATAGCTTCTGAGAATGTCTGCGCCAATACGAAGGCGACCCGTCGCTCTTCTAATAATTTCTCAAAGATATCTGGTTCCTTGCAGCGCTCTTTCCAACTCAAGAACCCATCTGTGATCGTCGAACCTGTACCCGAAAAATCATCCACAAAGACAACGATAGGATCTAGGTTGGCTCTAGATTTTAGCCAAGATCCTACAGCTTCGGCATCGCCCACCTTTCCAGGTTGCAGGCGTTTAGCCAATTCTCTCGCAACATTTGCCCCGCTTTTCAGTTCGGAGTCCACGTGGGAAAGACACAGATTGTCGCGGCGTCCGCGCACGACATTCCAACCTTTCGCGCCGACCGACAACCTGTGCGCGCCGATTGCCTCAACCATTTTACTCAGCAGGAAATCATGGGCACCTGCTGAAGTGAAGCCATTTTCTGTAAGCCTCTGAAGCAGAAGGAACGCTATTTCTATTCGATTATCATCATCGAACTGGCGAAGCCACCCACGGAGTTCAGCCACATCCTTTTGCTTTCCAAGATATACAAGTTGGCTCGATAGCGTCAGCAAGTCGTCCTCAGGGATTGGGAAAGTGCCCTCAACTACCGTTGCAACCGGAGTTGCCTCAATCGAAGCATTGAGTGTCAATGCGATCGATCTCTCGGAAACATATGCACGCCACACAGGCAGAAGACGGACGTCGGCGTTTGCCACTAGCCATTCTCGGAAGATCGGATAATGTATCTGCAGTTGACCTGTATCAATTGCGTTATCGACGACTTTGCGGACTCTGAGGCGGTCAAGAACACCACTGATCTCCCGAAGGCTCAATCGCTCGTGGGCAGGGATACTCATTGATTCTTGTTGGCTGAAGATATCTTCAGCCAACATCTGACTGCCTAGCGATGACATGCAGGACAAAACGAGACAGTTCTCCGCGGCGAATCGTCGATTTTCGTCACGATCTAGAGTTGGATTGTCCTCCCAGAAATGGGCAAAGTTGGTATGACCTAGACTGTTTGTCAGCGTTGTCCGACTTACTTGCGCGTCCGCCTCGCCAATGTATGTCCGCCGTTCTGCCAGGCACCTGTGGAACAACTCGGAACAGAAAAGGTGCAGGAAAAAAGGATTTCTACCGCAGTGCGCGGTGATCTCGGCTACGCAAGTCGCTCCGTACTCTAAATGGTTTTCCACCGGGCGGACAATCAATGCGTGGCAATCATGGTTGGACTCGATTGAGTCGAGAAACATGTTCTGCCATTTATTGAGTTCAAGCGAGTGCTTTAAGTAGATATTATTCATGCGCTCACTTCCGGCAAAGAAAAGTGTTAGGCCTATTTCGGAAAGAGACCTTAGCGCCTTGACGAACAACCTTCCCCGTTCGCCGGTGTAAAAAGAAGGGTCAAGGTCGTCAAACTCATCAATAATCACAAGAAATCGCCATTCCGGAAAACTCAAGTTTAGAGTTTCAACGAATGGGATTAGACGCCCGGCACCCGCACCAAACTCGTGTTCTTGAGGTAGCGCCACTAAACCGGAGGGAAGTCCCTGAAGGATGCGACTGGCAATCGTATATGCCAGCTGTCCCTCGTGCATTCCAATCAGTTCGCCCATCCTTAGGTAAATGCATCGATAGCGCGCTCTCTTAGAAAGCTCGTCTTGCAGCACCTGCAGCAAGGAAGTCTTACCTACGCGCTTTTGTCCCCAAAGGAAAGTTGAGGTTGAACTCGCGGCGTAAAGCAAAAGATCACTTAGTTGGGCTTCTCGACCGTATAGTGAAGAACGCTTCTTGATCGGGTTGATGCTGTATGGCGGATGTTCAAGTAACTCACTCCAATCCGGCTGGGTCTTCTGTTGCTCCAGTGTAATCATCTCTTCAAACCGATACGGTTCGCCAAGGATGTCTGTGCAACTCCATTCTAGGTTGATGGATTTGCTGAGGCTGGCATCCTGAACTCGGTATTGGAGTGATATCAGGCGATCCGTGGCAGGGAGAATATCGAGGGGTGTCATTGGGTCTAATGCAAGACGATCATCTGACGTTGTCAGTTGCACATTCAGTGCACTTCCCACTCCTTTATTGAGCAATCGGGCGGCGAAATAAATTGCTTCACCCTCGCGGTGGAGGTCTGACTTGAAGACCCGTGATGACAGCTTGAGCGCTGGTGTAATGGCACCTCTGCAAGTCCTGTTTGCTTGGTCAGCGAGCACCACGAGATGCTCGGCTATAGGCTTCACAAGAAGATTCCACAAGCACGAATCAGGGGCAGACGTAAGGCGCAGTGCGTCGCCAGCGTGTTGGCGAATGCCTTTCAGTTGCTGAACAACTGTGGTCATTTCACCTCGTTCGTAGCTTTGTGTAAACTCCCGAAAGCCGCCCCCGAGGAGCGATTCCGCAATGGAGATTAGCGGTTGCTCTCTGCGCAACACCAACGGCTTCAATGCGCGATATCTACGAAGGACATCCACGCTGGTAATACGGGCTGAACTACACTGCGCACTCACAAACTGATTCAGAGCGTTTAGCGAGTCCGACAATGCCGTATCGAAACGTGCCTGGGCTTGATTGAGCACATCCAGATGGCGATTGCCCCTTACGGAAAATGCAGCTGAGATATCCGGAGCGATCCGAAAGCACAAGTCCTTGACAATGTCCCCATCTTCCTGGAGGCGACGTGTTTTGCGAACTAGCAACGCAATGAGCGCCTTCGCAAGATTCTCGTGTTCGAACAAAGACAGGTTCGCGATAAGTTCCTTCATGCTGCTAGGCGCTATAGGCAGGTCCGCGACCGAGGCCCACAACGCTAAGATGCGCGCGACAATCTGATCGGGAGGTTGTTCGTTTCTATAGTCCAGCATGCTTGCAAGCCACTCGCCGGCCCCTAATAGATCACCCTTCGCGATGCCTGACTTGAACTCCTGATCCAGCAGTTCGAGTATCTCGGCTTCGTCGTTTGCGGCCGAATTGAGCTTGAGTTGTTTCAGTATTGTCTTCACAGAAGGTGACTCTCAATCCCAGGAAAAATGTCTACGGTTGGTCACAGTTGAGTCAGGCAGATATTGAACAGGGGAAGGCATTGAGCCCGACATTGATTGTCTCGGAAAGTGAATTTCACTGCCGCCCAAGTATAGCGCTACAGAAGGGATGGTGCCCGCACGCACACCGAATCGTCGGAAGCGTGATAGAGTCTTGCCTGTTCCTCCATCCAAAACCGCTTTGCCTGCCCCATCTCCTTGCCCCCGCTTCCGCGTTAATCTGCTCAGGCACCCTTGGTCTTGTACTCTCCAAGGCGGGTGCAATCGATCAAACGGGTAAGGTTTTGGAGCGTAAAGACCTTCCCTCGCGTCGAGAGAATCAACTTCTTCATGTCCTCGCGCCTGACCTTGAAGCCGCGTCCCGCGATGCAAGCGATCACTTCGAAGCGCGGGGGCTCCCCAGGATTGAGCCCTTGCGTGCTCAGTTCTCCAAGATGCTGTACTCGTGTCACCTTGTCGCGCGCCGTGCCATCATCCTCGGTGATCTTTGCCTCAATCACGATCTGTGGGTTGAACTCATTCGGAATGATGAAATCCGGGGCTTGGTCAAAGCCGGTAATGCGCTCGGCTCGCTTCGTCTTGCGGTGACTGATGCCAGCGCGTGTGAGCACTCCTTCGATGGCTGTTTCGAGAACGTCGCCAACGAGTTCGCTCACGGAGTCACGGTGACCGGCGAAAGGTCGCCCGAGGAAGCGCTCATAGAGAAGCATCGCGTAAGGAACGCCGAGGTCGGCCATGGGCTGGATGCTGTCAATTCCGTTGCGCGTGTCGGCTTTGTCGAGACGGTGAATCAGTTCCGGCGTGCGTTCAGTTGTCGGAGACCCCTCGGTGAGCAGTTCGCACGCCGCAATCACGAGAGCACGGAGACGCTCCCCGCCGACTCCACCGTTTAGCTTCAGGGGCGCAAGCGGATTCATACGGATGTTGCGGTCGAGGGTTCGGGCTGCCCCTTGAGGGACTTCCACACCGCTTCGCTGAGTCGCTACGTACGCCCACTCAGGCGGCGTGAATCCCAACATCGAACGAAGCACTATAAAGGCAACAGGAACGCGTTGGATCAATTCGATGACGGGCTCCACAGAGAGGTCGCGGAAGTCGCCGGTCGTTCGCTTGAGGGCCTCGTACCCCTGTTCGAAGACGGGGTATTCAATGAATCCGTTCCCCTTGGGCAGCGTCAAGAACTCTGAACTCAATGCGCCAAAAATGGCATCAACGTAAGTGTCCAAATCTGCATCGAGCCGGTCAAAAGGCACTTCAAAAGGAAACGGCATCAGGAATGTCCTCGAACAGGTTACGGGTAGAAGTCACGGCGCGTGCTGCCTGGCGACCTTGTTCTGCAAGCTCATCAATCACGGACTGAAAGTCGCCCACTCTGTTCATTTCCTTACGAACGCGGCGAAGGCGCTCCACGGTCGGCACATTCGCATCCCATGTACTCCGGAGATTCCAAATTGCCATGCGGGTCATGTGGCCGTAGACGACGCAGCGAATGTCTCCTGCCGAGACCTTCAACCCAGCGGTCCGAAGCTGGTCCAATTCGTGCCGGACCAGCGCAGTCAACTCACGAAGCGTTCTGAATTGCTGATGGGGACTGTTGGCCTCGGCACGGCAGACAAAAACCGTATCGACGACAGATGATCCGGTGCCATGAATATGGATGGAGCCGCCCATTTCAGCGGGACAGGGCAACGTCATGGAACAGGTGAGACCGGCGTCCAAAAGGGCAACCCCAACCGTCTCGTAGGCTTCCAGTCGGTTGTGATGAAATGTGAAGGCAAGAGGCGCGCCGGGCTTGAGGGCACGTGCCATCGCACCATAGACAGCCGCAAGGCCTTCCGCAAACTGTTCCAAACCGCGTGCTTCCGTTTGATTGCCGGTGAGTTCATCCACTGACCGAGTAGAAAGGCGGTCGAACCCCTCCGCCTCGTTACTGACCAGCTGACGGAGCCAGACGTAGCAAAAATCCATCAGTTCGCCGTACTGGACATTTCCAAAGTACGGGGGGTCGGTGAAGACTGCATCAAGGCTGTTTGGAGAAAGCTCAACTGAGGTTGAACTCGTGCAGCGAATGGAGACGTTGCGCCGACGCCCTCCATTCAGGCGTTCGCCGATCCACTCGCCGGGGATCGGCACATTGATCTTCCGGCCCGCCTTCTGGATCACCTCGAACGGGGCCTCACAGTAACGCTTGGCCTTGACGTATTTATCAATGATGTTTACCCACCCACCCGAGCCAACATTGATGCCGTTCCCGTTGATGATGCCGAGCAGGTTGGATTCACAGTAGGCCACGCCAACGGGAAAGCCATGAACTGAGAAGATGTCCAGCGATTTCAGAGCCATGGTGTCATAGCGGCATAGCATATTTTGATAGCGGAGCAGGTCCGAGAGATTTGTCGCGAGCGCACGCCTGATGCGCTGATCCGGGTGAGCAACGATGAGCCTGCAACTCGCTTCGAGACCAAGCAGCTGGCGGTCATTGAACAAATCTCGATAGTGACGATACCCCCAGCGATGCAATCGGTCGGTCTCATCACCGGGCAGAATTTCCTGTTGCGGAGTAAATCGAGGCTCCAGATTATGCCAGCGCGTTGAAGCAGCTTTGGCACGCCTAAGATCCTTGGCGTCGGGCTTCTTGAAAAATCGCCCGGAATGCCCGTCTTTGCGCATTGGGTTGTGATACTCAATAGCGAACATCCGGTGCCTGAGAGGCCCTGATGCGGCGCGCGGATATGTATTCACATAGCCGCACGCGGGGCAGGAACACCGGTTGCGCTTTGCGGGGCCTGTCACAATCAATCCACGATGGCACGAAGAGCACTTTCCGGGATGCTCCAAATTGGCGACCTCATTCAGGTCCCCGCATTCGGAACAAACAAGCACGTTCTTGGGGTGGCGGGAATCCTCTGCAACAACATAGCCCGGAAACAGATCGAATTCTTTGCCGCATTTCTCGCAGTCAAGAACCTTGATCCAGAGGAAATACTTCACAGGTACGTCACGGTCTCCGTAGAGCGGGCAGTCGGTCCGGTATCCAGCGCCAATATCCTGCTCTAATGCCTTGACCAACGCATCTGCCGCCTGACGATATGCGATCAAATCGAGGTGTTCGATCTCCTCGCGAACGATCCATGCCGCCATCGGGTTAATGTCGAAGCCTTGAACATCGCAGCCGACGCGGTTGGCCTCGAGCAACGGGGTGCCACCTCCCATGAAGGGGTCTGCAACCATCCGACCCGGAAAGTCGTTGGCCTTGAAAAAACACTCGGAAAGGGGTCGGTCGCCGAACTCTGACAAAACTAACCCCCGGAAGAGCGTGCCGGGGCGGCGCGCGAACCATTTGTGGACCGCGATGATGGGCCGATAGTTCTGTTGAATCTGCTTTTCCTTGAGCGCCATGGCGGCGATCAGCGGGATGTCAAAGCGGGTTTCAATCGACATACTGGCTGCCTTTGAGGTTCAGGACGGAAGGGATGAGTTCGGCACGGGCAACCTCAACGAGGAAGACTCCGCAAGGCAGAATCGCCCCCAACCCGTGTTGCATCATGCACATATGCCCTTGCTCCCTTCTTGATCCTGGCCGGATTAGCGCCCCGAAACTAGGTACGGTATTGCGGTGAGCGATGAGACCTAGATCACCTCTGGCCCTACCGATCCTTCTGAAAACAAAGCACTTATAAACTCAGGCGTTTACAGCAGTTTCAAAATCACCTGTCGGAATTGTACCGTAGCCCGAGACGGCCAATGTTGAGCTCAGAACCGGGCGGCTTTCTCTCGGCAGAGCGTGCACGCCCTGCTCAAGGTCGGATGACCGATCTCGTGAGTCGGGCGCATGATGGAAAGAAAGGGGAGACAGACAAGAAGAGCATAATGTGTCTGAAAACAATAGCTTCCCGCGTACCTGTTCGTCTTGCTATAATCATCGGCGACTCCTAACGCTCCGCACGAGGCGAAACCGCCGTTCTCACGGTTGAGGTCCATGGCCATCCATATTCGGATGGGACGATGTACGCCTTGGCACCATCCATGCACGATCAAATCGCTGCAAATGCAAAGGACGTCTGGTTATGCCGCCTATTTCAGAGGAAGCCCGCAAGGCACGCATCGAAGAGGCGCTCAGAGCCCTTCCGGGCGATGCCGAGCGCATTCCAATTCCCTGGCAAGATACAGATAGGACCTTCCAGGTCATCAAGGTCTCGCTTGACACCGTGCTGCTGAATCCGAGAAGCCACCGCATCCGGTCACAGTTGGAGTCGCACCCGCAGCGGACACTTGTCGCAGACTCACCCTTCAGCGAAGCGGCTCAGGAGATTGTCGTCGAGATCCTCCGAAACACGGAAGGGTATGAGCGGCTCAAGACCAATTTGGCAGAAGAGGGACAGCGTGAAGCAGGCGTTGTCACGCGTGCGGGATTGCTCGTAAACGGCAACACCCGCGCGGCAGCACTTCGAGACAATGGCCAGAACTACCTACGGGTCGCGGTACTGCCAGCGGACGCGACACAAGTGGAGTACGACGAGCTCGAACTCCGCCTGCAAATGAAGCGGGATTTGAAGCAAGACTATACATACACGAATGAATTGCTCTTCGTCGATGAACTCAACATGCATTACGACCGGTCGCATGAGCAGATCGCCCTCGAACTCCGATGGGCTGCCTCCAAGACTCCCAAGGAACTGGCACGCGGGAAGGAGCGTGTCTGCCAGTCAGTCAGGATATTGAATCTGATTCGTCAGATCCAGGAATTGAGCGGGGGGAAGCTGCCGCTCACGGACTTTGATGAGAAGCGCCAAGCGCTCAACGAAATCGACACTGAATACCAACAGCGTCGCGAAGTCGATCCCGAAGGGGCCGCCCGACTGCGCGACACCCGGATGCTCGGAATATTGGTCGGGCTCGGATATCGAGAATTGCGCCAGATCGACGAGCACTTTATGGAAAACTACTTCATCCCGGCCCTCGCCGAGGACATCGTGCTCGGCAATTACGTTGAAGCGATTACGACTGATCAATCGTTCAACGAAGAGATCCCAGGGCTCGACGTGCTGCCACGCCAAGAGCCGGATTCTGAGCGAGGCCCAGCCTCACTGCTGCGCCTCGTGGCGACATCGTCAAACGAGGAGCAGGTCGAAATACCAACGGGTACTACGGAGCACGTTGTTCTGCAACGCGGCGAGGTCATTGGCGCGATCCGCCGGGCTATGGACGACGCAGTGGAGACGGCTAGGTTGGATCGGAGAGCCGGCAATCAGCTTCGCGCACCCATCGCTCACATGGAAACCGCCGAGAGAGAATTGCGTCTGGCGCTCGAAACGTACCGTGCGGCAAAGAGTGATCCGGCGTTTGATCGGAAGGACCTTGATCGTCACTTTACCAAGGTCAAACGGAGCGTGGAAGCCATTGCAGATGAACTTGGCACAATCGCCTGAGCCGACCCGTTTACCGACGTTGTACCTGGCCCTGAAGCAGTCGCCACCTTTGGTGGAGGTGCGACGAGATGCAGCAGTGGCGGACAACTTCTGGTTGCAGGTCAGGGCAGAGTGGGGCTCAACTGGGTCCGTGCCCGCGCAGGGAATTAGGGTGCCGCTCGAACAATTCCTTGCGAATCTTGCATGGCTTGGTCCGGCATGTCGCAAATTCAGAGTCGCAATCGAGTGGGACGAGGGCTTGAAGCGCCAAGTGCTCGCAACCACCGCAGAACATCACATCCTCGATGAGACGCTCAAAGGATTCCCGTTAGACCAGAAGCCCGACGCACCAGCCGTCCTCGCGGGTCGTTTTATGCGCGAGCTCAGATCATTTCAAACGCGGGATCTGCTCCATCTACTTCAACTATCCCATGGGGCGAATTTCTCCGTTCCGGGCGCGGGAAAGACGGCAGTTGCGTATGCCACCTACGAAGCTGAACGAGCGCGTGGTCGCGTGCGCCAAATGCTTGTGGTGGCCCCGCTATCCGCCTTCGACTCATGGATACGAGAAGCTGATGTTTGTTTCCATCCTCGCCCTTTCATAGACCGCTACGAAAGTGGGGACATTAGTAGTAGGGTCGAAGTTCTGCTCGTTAATTACCAACGCCTTGCGGCCAGCTACGAGCATTTATCCGCATGGGTTTGCAAGGAACCCACCCTCGTACTCCTAGATGAGGCGCACCGCATGAAGCGCGGCCGTGATGGTCAGTGGGGCAGAGCCTGCCTCAATCTCGCCTACTTGGCAGCACGGCGGGATATTCTTTCAGGGACCCCCGCACCGCAGAGTCCCGCCGACCTTCGGGCATTGTTCGATTTCCTGTGGCCCAATCAAGCGCGGTTCATCCTCCCCACTGCAGCTTTGATGGCAATGCCGCCGCCGGGAACGAGTCAACTGGTGGCAGAGGCCATTCGTCCACTTTTCGTTCGAACGAGAAAGAATGAACTGGAGCTCCGTCCACCAGACTTTGCCGTTATTGAAATCCCATTAACTGGGCTTCAGGCTGAGATATATCAAGCACTGCGTGATCGGTATGCAGGACAGTTCGCGCTCAGCCGATCAGAGCGTGTGAGCTTTGCGCAGATGGGCCAGGTCACCATGTACCTGCTGGAAGCCGCTACAAATCCGGCCTTACTCGCGGTCGGCGGCTCCCGCTATGATTCCGTCGAATTCCAGCATCCGCCGCTCGCGATTCCGCCTAGTTCGCAACTGGGTCATTTACTTGTGGAATACAGTAAGTACGAGACACCAAAGAAATTCAACCTGTTGATGCAATTGGTCGAACGGAATGCCAAGGCAGGCCGGAAGACTCTCATATGGTCCAACTTTGTCCGCAATCTCGAAACTCTGGAACGCATGTTGCGGCAGTATCGGCCAGCGCTTATCCACGGAGGTATTCCATCCGAAGTCACCAAATCCGATGCTCCCCGCACCCGCGAAGCAGAGCTCGCTCGCTTTCGGTCTGATGCGGCCTGTCAAGTGCTTCTTGCGAACCCTGCAGCGACGAGCGAAGGGGTAAGTCTCCATGATGTCTGCCACGACGCGGTTTACCTTGAGCGAACGTTCAACGCCGGGCAGTACTTGCAAAGTATCGATCGCATCCACCGCCTGGGAATGTCGCCTGACCAGTACACCCAGATTACATTCTTGGTAATGTTGGACACGGTGGACGAGGTGGTTGATAACAGGGTCAGAGAGAAAGCGGCCTCGCTCGGGGAGATGCTCAACGACCCAGACGTTGTGACCATGGCGTTACCAGATGATGAAGACTACGGACCGGCGATTGACTCGGAGGCGGATGTCGTCGCTCTCCTTGCACACCTGAAACGCGGAGAGGGCCATGCGCACGTCACATGAACTGGACGCGAGTGGACTGCCCCCTCTGCACCTTTTGCGGTCGGCGCTCGTGGCCGCTTCCGTGTGCGACGCTCGGGGGGTGGATACGACAACCATCCGCCGATCATACGTGCGATTGCCGACCAACGGAATCTATCATGCGGAGGACTTGGTGCGCGGCGAACAGCTGCTTCTCCAGTGCGGGTTGCTCATCGCAAGGAACAATGTGCTCTATCCATCGGACCGACTCCGCGCATTGGTCTCCCTTCCAGAAGATGAGGCTGCACAAATGCTGCTGGCCGTCGTGGTGGAGAACTCACGACCCTTGTGGATACATACGGCAGTCCGGGGCGATGCAGTTTGGCCGGAATTCATTTCTGAAGAAGATGAGCGGATCCTAGGCCAGGTTATTCCAGACCTTGACCGGAGGGAAGCGTTCTTGCTTGCTCTGGCAAACCGCTTCCCACAAGCTTCATTAGAGCTATTGGGAGAACTCGGCGAGTGCATGGTGGTGCAACAGAGCCGACAGGACTTGGAAGATATCGGTCGCAATGACCTTGCTGCCTTGGTGCAACGAGTGAGCCTTATCTCGGACCAACTTGGTTATGATGTCGTTGCTCCGACCGTAGGGGGCAAGCTGCGCCGAATGGAAGTGAAGACAACGACAGGTGTTGGGCATTCGCACATTGAGATTCATCTCAGTCGGAACGAGGCGGCAGTCGGGATTCGCGACCCATCTTGGGCATTGGTAGTCTGTTGTGTGCATGACGACCATGCCCAAGAAATTGTGGGCTGGTGTCGTGCGGCGGCCATCGCATCACTTTTACCTGGGGACATGCACGCGCGAGGCAAATGGGAGACGGCTAAGCTCATCCTCGAAAGGAAGATTCTTATCTCAGGACTTCCGCCGTGTGCGTGACATTGATGCCAATTGATTCCTGCGAAGCTCCCACCAATTCAACAGGCGTTGCCTGCACACGGGAGATCAGGCAAGGACTCTAGGAACGTCATACCCTCGGGCTTCCACGCGCGATCCAATCCCCTACGTCCGTCTACCTCCCAAACCCTGGTCTTGAACTCGGCAGCGATCTCGCGTCGGAGCAAGACCGTCCGAATCCGAGAGGTTGACAGCAGCGTAGTTCGCTTATCCTCCCAGTATTGGGAGGCCACGTAGCGAAGCAGACAAAAGATCCTCGCGAGAACAGAATCGTTCGGTAGTTCGCCGCCCGCAGCAGCGTTGGTCGAGCTTTCGGGCATCTCACCAGAGACAAGGAAATACTTCATTTCCTGCAACTGTAAAAGGGTCTCGCATCGCGCCGGTTCCAGCGCTCCGTATCGGCGCGTCAGAATATGGGCAGCAACTTCTACGAGCAACTCTTTCATGTTCGCCATGAGGCGCCATGTCTGGTAGGTCAGGTCATCCGCTAAGAACTGCTCTTGAACGGAAAGAGGGCTGGTCACGCTTCCGCTCCTCTTTTCGAGTTTTCCAGCCCGGACCCCGGAATCAAGAGCTGCGTCGCGATAGCGCTTGGCTGACGGTACGAAACTTCGAACAAACTGCCACAAGGCATATGCAACCATATACTGCGCTGCTTCACCTTGCGTCGTCTTTAATCCTTGGCGTCGGTCGGTGTCAAAGTCCACGTTCTCTGCAAACCTGTTCCAATGGCTTTCGGTCGGGCTCATGGTGAATGCCAATTGGTACACGTCCGGGTCGGAGAAATAGTGTGTCACCCTATCACCGGCCAGATCGGCGAACCCTATCAAGGCCAACCAGGCCTTTGCTGCATCTTGATTGTCAACGACTCTCCCCTTGCGGCGGTGGGGATCAGGCTTGAAATCAGCCGCCGCAGATCCAACTATCTGTTTGAAGAACCGGCCGCCTTCATCGGTAAGCGACTCCCACTCCCCTTCCTTGACCTGCAAGAACCACCGGGGCGTAAGGGAGGCAAAGCCAGAGCGCAACACCCTTTGCTCGCGGCCATTGGCCTTCAGATTGCGTGAGAGCATCGGGTTCTGATTATTCGTAGCCTGTACGACTTTCGCCACGAAGCCTGCATCGCCAGTGTTGATTACCTTAACCTGTACCAAGCATTCGCGGTCGAGTTGCTCCCGTGTGACGTCGTTAGCTTTGACCGCGTTGTAGATAGATTTCACTGTCTGCAACCCGTTGACAATCTGTGGGCCCGTGAGGTGGATTGAATGCTGCTTTTCTCGGATGTTGTAACTCTTTGAAACAACGATCAACCCATTATTGTAGTGATGGAAGTGTCGGCGGGTGCGTTGGTGCTGGAGCGACCGGAGGATATCACCGTTGATCGAGGAATTACGTACCTCATAGCGCAGGTTCAAATCGAACAAGCGCCACCCGTACGACTGGAAGCCATCGAATAGATCGGCGGCGTTGACCAGAAAGTAGCAGTAATCGTGCGCACGCAGAATCCCAATGTCAGTCGCGTAGCGGAGATCGAGTTGAATCTCTCCGGACTGATGCGTCGTACCAACGAGGAATTCGTCCGCAAGCTCGGCAATCTGTTGCAGAAGTAGCCGAACTCTCCTATGTTCAAATTCATCCTTGAGTTGGGCGAAGGCCGCGAGGCCGCGCTCGTTCAACTCGCCATAGACGACAACGAATATGACCAATTCGAATTCTTCCTGTTCGCGATCGGCAGTCACGAGCGCACGCAATTCCTGAAGATGATCGTTGGCCGTTGCGTTGGCATTCTGTTGCAAGTATTGGAGCAGAACCCGTGTCTCGTTGAGAACTGCGGGGCCGAACGACCTCACCTTGCCTTGGTTGGCCTCGAGCCAATCGCGTTCAGGAACTCTGCACTGCACGACGTGATACGTGCGATCTCGACCGGAATAGAACGCGACACCGAGATCATCCTTGCCTGATGTGTAGATTGTGTTCGCGGAAGTCCCAAGAGAGTATTTCGACATGCAATAGACTTGAAAGCCTTCGCGAAAGTCCACCAACTCTGGATTCTCGAGGAGAATATCGTCGATTTGACGCTCAAGAGGAAGTACACCTGACGTGCTTTCACTGCCTTCGGAGTTCATGGGGTCATTGTAATGGTGATGGCTGGATCGGGAACGGAAGATTCGTTGCTTGTGGCGATATGGAATTACATCGGTGGATCAGGGGGCCACAGACAGCAGAGATTCCGACAATTAAAATGCAGCAAGGGAGGAAAGATGTGCTGTCTGATGTGAGCATATCGTGTTTTGTATCAATAGGTTATGTTGGTTGCCGAGAGTCGCGCCCCGATCTTCTGCTCGCGATTGGTGGCCGAATCGTCCATTGAGTGCGATGTACCGTCTTCAGTCATAAGAGCCCCCCATCTGCTTCGGCAGTGTTACTCCAATAAAGCTGAACCGACAACCTCATTCCCCTTTCCCCCTCCGTGCCCGCTGTCGTGGTCGTAGCCATAGCACAGCGCCAATCCCAATTCCGGCGAGACCGAGTTGTTGCCATAGAGCCATAGCCGACCATGCGCTCCCAAGAATCCCCGGAATCACCATCAGGCCAATCACGATGGCTAGGATGGCCCCGATATTCTTCATTGCGTCGGCGGGCTTCACGATCCCTACCATGAGGCCAATGGCCGTCAAGATGATTCCGATAGTTGCGAGCGATCCTAAAAGGCTCACCCAGCTGTGCATGAGACTCGATTCCCCCATTCTGTGACACTCCTCTCTTCCTGAAAGTCCGTTATTACTTCCCACCGCCACAGCCGCGCTCGGCGTCGGCGAGAATCCCGGTTCCATCGAATCGGATTTCGGTTAATTGGCCCCCTGCGCCGAAATACGCCGACCAAAACGCCTGGATGGCTTCTTTGCGCTGCGCAGACAGTGGGGCGAAGTCACTACTTTCGAGACGGCCAAGACAAAGAGGTGCGCCCGGTACCGTGAAACCGTGCTGCTGCCGGAGCCGCGCGGCTAACTCGCGCGCCCTCACCGGATTTGTCAGTGAGCCGGCCGAGACGAAGCGATAAGTGCCATCGTCTTCGAGGAAATCGCTCAAGATAATGAGCCTGCGGTTGCTGTCTTTGGGCGGCACGGCGAATTCCTGCTGGGCGGCATCGAGCGCGCCGAAAATGTCGGTCCGGGACTGATGCTTATCGAGTGACGCGACCCAAGCAGCGAATTGCATTCGGGCCTGCTCCTGAAACCGGTGCAGATCGGCGTCGTAGGTTTCGCGCTCTATGGGCGCGGAAAAGCGCAGGATGCGCCCCCCGGCGTCATTAGCTTCGTCCCCAGTGACGGGGATCAACACGAGCCGATCTCCGCGTTGCATATGGGCGATCTGATTTTGTATAGCCACAAGCGCTGATTTCTCCGCGCGTGTCGTGATGCTCGCGCTCGTGTCGATGACCTCAACGGTTGCCTGTGGAACGTGATGAGAGCAGCCTGTGAGCAGCAAAAAGGCGATGATGATGGTGTGTTGTGTGGATTCGGCTAGCGTCATTGCTCGTCTCCTTTCGTTAAGAGGCGTAGTTGGGGCGTGTGCAGTTCACGCGGCTCGGGTCCGTCAGGAATTACCGCGAACTGGGTATTCTCCTGCTTGAGGTAGCGTTCGTGGCTCGGATGGTGGCGGCGCTGGTTGAAATAGACGAAGAGGCCGAGGCCGGGAATCGCCATCAGTGCCGGGAGCCAGGCTAGGGGCAATACGAATGCGAGTGGAGCCGCACACAGCCCACCGAGCAGGCTTTTGCGCAAGACGGACCAGCGCGTCTCCTTGGAGGCGCCGTTACGCTGCCCGCGTTCATAGAACTGGGTGAAGATTGCCCTCCATTCCTGGCATTCCGCTTCTTTCTGCTTGTCGAACTCATCGAGATGTTCCTGCTCGGTTTGAACGTCGCGGGCAAGCTGAACTTCGGCGGTGCGGAGTGTCTCGAACCGCTCCCGCACCATCCGCCACGTTCGCGCTTTCGATACTTCCTGCCAGCCGTAGAGCAGTGCCGTAGCGCCGATCATCGGCGTCGCGAGCGTGATAAAGATGTAGAAGACCGACGCGAGTGCGGGATGTTCACCGAGGAACTGTCCCAAGGGATTCCCGGCGAGGATGGCGGCAAACCGGAGCTGATACCCGCGCAGAAGTCCCCAGACTGCCAGGCTCAAAACACCGACGCTGCCGGCAGCGATAGCCGTCAGGCGTTTAGGCCAAGAGTTCTTCGCTCCTATATATAGGAGGCCGACCATGTCGAAGTAGATGGTGCAAAGTACGGCAAGTCCCGCAGCGGCCAAGTACTGGAGGACCGGATCTGCGATATTCAAAATGTCCATCGTCGGGGCAAGAAACAGTGTGTCGAGCGCAAGCGCGAAGAGTGCGAAGACTACCATCACGATGGCGTGGAAGAAGGGTGGCGGCGTATCGCCGTGTTCCTTCCGGATGCGCAGCCAAAGGGCTTCGGCCTCGGGCCTTTCCTTGCGCACCTGTTGGAGTTTCGCCTCGAGCGTATGGAGCGCGCGCAAGGGCTCCTGCTTTTCCTCGGACGTTTCCTGGGCGAACCGCGCCTCAATCTCTTCGAGGGCCGACTCGCGATTGACGCCATGCGCGCCAAGGTAAAAAGCCAATGCATCAAGGCGACGCGGCTTCGAATGCTCCGTACTCCGATTGCGAGCGGACGTTTTCATTGATTCCTCCTTATGGGCAAGAAAAAGGGGAGTTGCCGTTTGCCGACAACTCCCCTGTGGTTACTACGCTTCGAGCACCTGGCGAGCCTTCTGCAACTTCTCAAGCTCGTGCTCTTCGTGGGCGAGTTCCTCGCGCATCCCGGCAACTTTCTCTTCCTGCTTGCCGATCTGCTCAAGGACCACTTCGACCGGGGTCTTCTTGACCCAGGCCTTGCGCCCGGTTGACTGTTGTGCAGTGGGTGCTGGTTTCTGCGGTGTCATAACTCCTCCTCGGGTTATGGGTTGGTTGTGAAAGAGCGGGGCTCCTACGGGAGTAGGAGCAAAAAACTGCGCATGGTGTCGATTTGCCGCTCGATACCATCGAGGCCACCAAGAGCGGCGCGGTGGCCTCCCACGTCGAGATCGTCCGCCACCGTTGCGAGCCGAGCCAGGAGGTTCGTGTTGATTGCCATGGCCCGCTCGATAATGCGTTTGCGGGTCGCCTCGTCGAGATCACGCGGCTGAGGTTCTGTGTTCGTTTCGTTCATTTGGTTGTTCCTTCGTGGTGGTTGCGGTTTGGTCTCCGGACTTGAGAAGCAATGGTGCAGCTTCCCCGGTTTGGAGCAAGAGCATCTGGCCGTCGAGCCAGACTTCGAGCTTGCCGATCGCTTCGCGCCTCTCCGGTAGCTCGATCTGCGTGTAGCGGTCATTCACGTCGCGTGACCGCTGCGAAGAGTGTCCGATGATTTCACGGCGGACTTCCTGGAGAACTCCGGCGAGCATCATCCGGGTGTTCGCGGTGTGGCGAAGATCATGAAACCGGAAATGACGGATTCCCGAACGGCGCAAACTCGATGCCCAGGTGGTTTTGAAAATCTTGATGGCATCGCCGTCATACGTGAAGACTGGGCCGCGATGTTGACGATTTGCTTTGAGCAATTCAAAGAGGCGATTCGTAAGAGGAATTTCCCGCGCCTCACCCTCGGGAGTTTTTGAGTGACTGACATGGAGGATGCGATTGTCGAAATCGATGTCCTCCCATCGTTGGCTCAAGATCTCTCCCCGGCGCATTCCGGTATGGAGCGCGCAAAGGATGATCCGTTGCAAGTGTTCAGGCGACACCGCAAGGAGCAGTTGCTCTTCGCGCAGACTCATCACCGGGCGCTTGGTTCTGCGTTCCCGTTCCATGCGCAGCCGTCCCAAGGGATTCGCCGAGAGGTAACCTTCCTCGACGCCCCAATAGAGAACGCGGCGTAGGACAGAGAGATCGCGGTTCACGGTGGCGGCGGTAAGCGACTTTTGTTTGTTGCGCTCCTGCCGATACTTCCGGATCGCGGATGTATTGATGTCCAGGAGCGGTATTTCCGCAAAGAAGGGCAGGAGATGTGTCAGCCGGTCGAGCGAGTGGGGCTTTCCCATACCGCCTGCGATGAAGTGCGCGGTGAGTTCTCCGAATGTCATCTCCGGTTTCAATTGCGGCAGCCGGTGACGGCGCTCGTTCAGTTCATCGTGGAACTCCCGCAAGATGGTTTCAGCCTGGCGGCGGTTGGATGTGCCGGTGGACTTGTGATGCCGGACGCCGTCCATCCAGACATAGGCCCACCACGTGTTGGCGCGTTTGAAAAGCGACATGGGTTATCTCCCTCCTTTCTGTTGTTGTTGAAGAATCCATTGGACGACCTGATTGTGAAAGAACACGAGCTTGCCTGCGGGGCCCGACCGGAAGTGCGGCAATCCCTGTGGCAGGTAGCCATGCCGCACCGTCCATGCTGAGCAGCCAAGCACCCGGGCGACCTCAAGGATCGAGAGCGGCTCGCCCAGGGCTTCGGTCGCCTGCGGGCAATGCTGCGGGCACCTCTGCCCTACGGGATAGTGCGGAAAACCCAATGTTTCCGCAGACTCCGCGCCGTTCTCGAAACCCGATACGCGTCTCTGTTCCGCACCCCCTTCAGTCGTCATCGCGTTGGCTCCTGTTTTTCCAGAAAGAACGGATTGCTTCCTGAAACCAGTCAGGCAGTTTCGACCAGAGGCACCAGAGGGCAGCCAAGAGCGCCCCAAAGGCGACCAGGGCTCTCTGTACCTCCAGAGTGCGGATGAGGGCTACGACAAGTGAGAGCGACGCGTAGAAGAGCAGGAGTCCGAGGCCCAGCCTGACAAGGAGGGCAAGCAATCGAAGGCTCATCGGAATTTTGGGCTGAGGCGTAGAGAGTTCGCGGCTTCCGCACTTCGAGCAGACTTCCGCGCCGCGTGGATTCACGTGCGCGCGCGGACAGAGCCGGACATCGTAGGTCCTGCCGCAGGTCCCGCAGTAGAGCGCTTCGCCTGCTGTCATCTTTCCGCATTGGTAGCAGTACTTCATTTGGTTTCGTTGAAGAATGGTTGATGGTTGTCCCCGACGGGGCGGAGCCACACGGGGCCGAACAACTTCTCGCCATGGACAGTGTCGAGCGTGGCAAACCAGAAAATCTTTTCGGTGATGGCTGCGACGGTCTTCCGGACTGTCTGCAGTCTGCGCTCCGAGTTTGCGAGCACGATTACGCGGAAGCGGTCCTGCCCGAATTGCTTTTGGTATTCCCCTGAAAGAGCCAGCTGCAAGTAGTTCCGGGTTTTCTCAATCCAGATCGAGAGCGGCTCCTGCCCGAGATCAACTTCAAGAAACGAACCCACCATGCCCGCCGGTGTCGAGAATTCTAGATAGCCGTCCGGGATGAGGCCGAGTCCGGCAACCAACGGCTCATGGAAGTAAAGCCAGCGATGGAGACTTACCTGGTGCGCCGGGATCGCCGCGAACTTGAGGGCGCAGTAGACCTGGTTGATCGCGAGTTGATGCTGGACGAAATGATCGGCGACGAGCAATTCGTCGTTCCTGCGTCGCGGGCCACGGCATGGAACTCCCGCCAGTCGCGCGCCCTTGATAGAAAGCGCATAGAGCGCCTTTCGTCCTCCGCCCCAGCCCAGGAAGAATCTCCGGAGGAGTCCGGCACGGGTCAAGGCAAGAAGCCTGGCATTGACGCGCGTGGTCGATCCGAATCCGGCAGCGATCTTCGCCTGATCCCGGTCTACGACGCGCATGATGGACAACTCGACTAAGAATCTGAGGTCGCGCGGCTGCACGATGAATCCCCGCTTTCCCTGTTTCTTAATTCCAGTCATTGAGCACTTCCTCCGTCGTGCGGCTCAGGGCCGCGTGCCGCTTCGCAATCTCGCGTTCGATCTCGGCGCGCGGGCGGGCGCGGAGTGCGCGGGATCGGTTCACGAGGTCGGAGTAGTTTGTCTTTGAATCTTCAACCGTGGGCACGTAACCCTCCACCCAGTGGTCTGCGCCACTCTTCATCACGAAGTGCCTCTGCGGCAGATTCTTCAATCGTTCGGCGAGCGACTTGCCGCCATCGAGAATCTGGGCAACCTGTCCGGCATCGGCGCTTGAGAGCTGAAAGAAGACGTGGGTGCCAATGGAGAGAATCGCCGCGCGCATCGGCGCCGGGTATTGGTCGAGAAATTGGTTGGCTGAGGCAACGCTCACCCCGAATTTTCGTGCTTCTGAAAGCACCGTCTCCACGTCGCTCGATTGCGCGATGAGGTTCTGGATCTCGTCACAGTAAAGGGTGAAGAGCGATTTTTTGTCGCGGGTGAAGAGGGCGTTCTTGATCATGGTGAAGAGCAGACCGCCGAGCGTGAGGGCATGCGCGCCGAGCTTTCCCTTTTCGAGATTGGCGATGACCCAATACCCTTCGTCCATCGCCTCGCGGATCGAGAAGGTGGATTTCGTTTGTCCGACAATATGGCGGAAGCGCGGGTCGGCGGTGAAGGCCGAGGTTTTGTTCAGGATCGGCTCGCGCATAGTGGCGCGCATCGGTTCGCTCACCTTTCCGTAGCGGAATTCGAAGTAGTTGCGGACCTCGGCATTCGGAACCCGCTTCAGGCACGATGCCCGAAATCCGGGCTGCGTGAGAAGCGGCGCTAACTCAAGGAGTGTGAGGCCGTTCGCCGCGAGGACGAAGAGCGCGTTGCGCAGCAACTCGTCCGTGCGAGCCCCGAAGCGGTCCAAGCCCCAATACATCTTGAGGAGTTCCGCAATCTCCGCAATGGAGACGAAGTCCGGCTCACCCTGGCCGAGCGGATTGAGGCCGACCGACACGTCAATGTCGGCGGGCGAAATAACGATCAACCGGTCGCTCAAATGCTGTTGTTGTTTCCACTCCTGAGCCGCGATGGCGCGCAGGAGAAACGGTGTTGCATCGCCGTGCAGGTCGAAGTAGACAAATCCCCGTCCCGCCTCGATATCTTGGAGGCAGAGATATTTGAGGAGCGAGCTTTTGCCTGTCCCCGTTTTTCCGAGCAGTGCCATGTGCATGGTGCGCCGCGCCTGGCTCAGTCCCACGCGCCGATTGGTCACCTGTTCTTCGGAGACTCTGACGCCAAGAGCAATCATGCCCGTGCAGTCCTTCCGACCACGCCGACGCCTGCCCTGCAAGCGGTTCCAAATCGAGCTGACGAGTTGTTCGAGGAAGTGCAACATGGGTGTGAGTATTTGGGATGCCGCGTCAGAATCGGTAACAAGATTCCCTTTGGGAAAGTGAAAGATCTATAAGATTCAATAGCTTGCCCCAAAGAACAACTGGGAAGAAAAGATTTGACAGGGTTTCGGCACGGGTCTAGAAATTCGTGATGAGCACTTCGCAGTAGCGGCGGCCAGCGATCTTCTGCGCGGTGTAGAACAGGTCGATCTCGCGGAACTTGAACGCCCGGAAGATCCTGCGCACTTCGGGAACGTCATTCAGGGAGAGCACGAATTTGGCCTTCAGCCCTGCGAGGCGCTCCGCCATTTTTTCGAAGTCCGCAGTGGTGAGATTGTGGCGATACAGTTTCAGGCCGAAATACGGCGGATCGAGGTAGAATAGCGTCTCGGGCCGATCAAATCTTTTAAGCACTTTTTCATACGGCAGGTTCTCAAGCTGCACCCGCGCGAGGCGCTTGTGCGTTTCAGCGATCACTTCCGGGAGGCGCTCAGGATTCAAACCGGGTGGCTGCGCAACGTGACATTTGTAGTTGAGGTTGCGAATGAGGCCCGCGTAGCTGTTCTTTAACAAATACAAGTGGCGCGCCGCGCGCTGGACATCGGTGAGCGTCGCCGGATCGGTCGCCTTAAGCAACTCGTGCCATCTGCGGCTCACGAGCATGAAGCGAAGATAGCGAAGCAATTCCTCATAATGCTGCTGGCAGACGCGGAAGAAGTTCACCATCTCGCCATCGAGATCGTTCAATACCTCAACCTTCGACGGTTCTTTGCGGAAGAATACTTGCGCGCCTCCGGCAAACGGCTCGACGTATGTCGTGTGTTTTGGAAAGACGGCGATGATCTTCGTCGCAATCGCGCGCTTGCCTCCAATGTAGGGAAGCGGTCCGATCATGTCTGGTGGGGAATGGATTTTCTGGCGTTGCTGAAGAGCGCTTCGGTTCGACCTTTATTTATCGAAGCGTGGTCTCATCCTACGCGAGCGGCAGGAAGAAAATAGGTAGAGAAAATTGCGTTTCAAGCCGGGTTTCATTCCGCCTCTCCTCGAAACCGCATTTTGTCCGAATCGTTCCGGATGCCGCAGGTGCAATCGCAAAATCCTTCGAGGGGAAGGTGGGCCGTTCGTCCTTCCCGAGCACGGGGCCAAAAAACCACATCCCTCAAGAACTGGGGTGCGTCTTAGCCATCTTCGCTCCTCAAGTGGCTAACACCCGTCGAACGGCCCGCCTTCACGATACGCTCGACGAATTCTAATGATAGGCGAAGTTCTTTGTGTTTCATGACGAGGGATGACGCACAAAAACACTCTTAACTGGGCATCAATACAAATTCATCTACCTATTCCTCCCTGGCGTTCAGCCCGATACTCTGGTTCATGCAGAACGAGATAAACGGCCGCGGGGAGGCGAAAAGCGAAAGCGTGGAATATCGAAAGGGCTGCCCGGCGTGCGAGCACTGCGATCCCGAGTTGGAGCGCGAGCTTCAGGCGTTTGCGCAACTGCTCTTCGATATCTATCTTGAACGGCGTAAAAAGACGCAGGAATAAGGATCCGGGACGAGAGTTGACAATACCACGTGATTACTTACCCTGAAGTAAAGGTCGAAACCAAAAATAAATCACATCATGAATGCAGTCATCTATTGCCGCGTCTCCTCGAAGGAGCAGGTGGAAGGGACCAGTCTCGAATCGCAGGAAGTCGCCTGCAAGGAATATGCGACGGGGAATCAGCTGACCGTTGTGCGCGTCTTTGTGGAGCGTGGCGAGTCGGCCAAATATGCCGACCGCACGCAACTGCTTGAAATGCTGGCGTTCTGTGGTAAGCGGGAGCACGGCATTCAGCAGCTTCTCGTCTGGAAGGTGGATCGCCTGGCGCGCAATGTCGGCGATCACTTCAACATCAAGGCCAACCTCCTGAAGCAGGGTGTGCGCGTCGTTTCAGTAACGGAGCCCATCGATGCAAAGCCGGAAGGAAAGTTATTGGAAACGATTCTGGCAGGCTTCGCCCAGTTCGACAATGACATCCGTGCGGCGCGCACGGTGCAAGGAATGCGGCGCAAAATCCAGGAAGGGCTCTTTCCGTGGAAGCCGCCGCTCGGCTACAAAGGAAGTGCTCAACCGGGCAGCAAGAAGACCGAGCCTGACCAGCCAGACCAACCCGCATTTGGTATCTTGCAAAAGGGCTGGAACGAGTTCGCGACCGGCGCCTATACCAAGGCTCAGATATTGCGCCTGATGACGAGCCGGGGACTCCGGACCCGCACCGGTTCGCCGCTCACCAACCAGGCCATAGACCATATCCTCGGCGACGCATTTTATGCCGGAATCATCCGCGATCCGTGGAGCGGCGAGGAACATTCTGGTCGGCATTTGCCGATGGTCAGCCGAGAGAGGTTCGACGCAGTACAACGGATCATCGCCCGGCGCAATCGCTCGGTTCCTCATCAAGAGATACGCCCGGAGTTTCCTTTGCGCACTTTTGTACGCTGCGCAAACTGTGAAGACACGCTTACCGGCTCGTTCTCGCGTGGCCGGTCAAAAGTCTATCCGTATTACCATTGCTTTCGTCGCAACTGCGACAATCGCGGAAACTACCCGTTGGCTGATGTGCATCGAGAGTTTGCGAAGTTCCTCGAAGCAACCAGTGCCGACCGTCACTCATTCGCGCACCTCAGAGAGTATATTCGCAAGGTTGGCGAATCATGGGTAGGAGAAAGCCGGGCCTTCGAAGAAAGGCGTGAGGTGGAAGCGAAGCGTGTGCACGAGCACCTTCAGCAGTTGATCCGCATGAAGATGGAGCAGCTCATCACGGACGATGAGTTTCGCGCGCAGCGGCTTTTGCTTGCTGGGAGTTTGGTCGAACTCGAAGGGGATACTTCCAAGAGCGAGACAAAGCCGGAATCCGTCCTGAACGATCTCGATACGATCTGTGCGCCGCTGATGCGTCTTGCGGATGCCTGGGAGCGTGTTCCGATCAATTTCCAGCGGCGGTTCCAACACATCACACTTCCTGCAGGCTATGTCTTCGGGAGAGTTGGAACCGCTCCGAAGGGCCGTCTTCTCTCATTTATTGAGTCATCTGAAACCACTTATACAAGCGGGGTGCCCCCCATAGGTGAGAGTTGGAACCAGTTGGCGGAAGAGATAAAAGCGTTTGCCATGATTTTCAGAGAATCAATTAAACGGTAACGGGCCTGCAACAATCTATAGGCGTCGGGTTGGCAGCCCTTTCGTCGGCCTCTCACGGCGTGACGGACGAATCATTCGTCTATACGTCACCGAGAGGCCGGCGAAAATGCCCAACCTGCTTTGGTGTCCTCGGCGCGATCATCCCTCCGTTGGATCGCGCGCTCCGTAGCGCAACCAGTAGGCGAACCCCAGCGCAACGGCGTCAAACAATATCATGCGGAAGTGTTCCGTTTCCCAAATCTTTCTCTTTGGGGGCAGCTTCCAAAGAAGCTCGGGAAACACTTCGGTTAACCCCGAGGCAATCTCGTGCTTGGACGTTGCGCGGAGCGGACGAAAAGCCTCTTTCACCTCCGCGCTCTTCATGACACGCACGGGAATCAACCGTGCCGATGTCTCGCGCCTGATCGATCTGAGACTCGGGCGAACGCCAGAGCCGTCGCGGACGTTCTGCGAACGCGCATATTGCACAATCACCATCGATGGGGCAAATTGACTGAGCAGAGACGCCACCCGCTTGCTTGCCGCCGCGCGTTGCGCACTATTTTTCAACGGGTAGAACACCATGCCCCAATCCAGCAGCGAGTCGGATTCTTCGAACACCGCGTAGCCGAATCGCCCTGAGCGAAGAGCGATTGCCAGTATCCTCCTGTTATGCGATTTCTGGTGCATGTATTGAATTTGATTGCTCCGGGCTTTGCCGAACGCACATCCATTCGAGCTTGCGGGCGATCATTGCGGCATTGCGACCTTTAGCGCTGCACTGTTGAAGATCGTTCTCCATCTTTGCCAGCCGCCCTTCGATTGTCTGCTTTGTCATTTCGTAAGCTCCTGGAAAGAGGTCCGATACTGGCACGCGAAAGACCGCTTGATAACTGAGCGCGATCAGGAGCGACGGTACGCAGTACGACCGCTCGTGACGGGAGACCTGCCCTGCGTCGGGGTATCCGAGTAGTTGAGCGATCTCAAGCTGACTCAAACCTGAACGCTTCCGATGAGAACGAAGATAGCTTGCGAGATGCGAATGTTTCATATTTTCAAAGATCAATTTATTTATTCGGCGCTTTTCATAAGTTTAACAACTCAATTGAAGAGCAAAAGGTAAATAAAATTGTGTGCGATGCTGGGTCTTCCACGCCTTCCAGAGCCTTGCAGAAGGCAGCGGTCAAACATGCCGCACAACTCAAGCGTATTCGCAGAACCGCTGTGGATTGCATCTGGAAATGTTCTGGATTGTTCGTCTCGATTTGCCGCGAGCGACAACGTGGACTACAGAAATGCAATTACTACCGCTGAGGGCGCGGAGACTTTGCAAGCTTTATGACATCGGGCCATACTCCGGGGAATTTCCGTGCCATATAACCTTCCTTTTGGCGGCAGTCAAAGTCTCGAAGGCCCCGGAAGATGAGGAGTACGTGGGCGAGCGTTTCAACCTGATCCTTTCGAGTTCCGAATCGTTGATGCCAGAACGCCCAGACCATTTTCACGTCAGCCAGGTTGACTTGATTCCCCGAGCGCTGGGCGACTCGTTCCGCCCTTTGAAGCCAAAGACGCGCGAGCCTCGGCTGCTTCCCGAGTTCGGTGTAGATCTTCCCCAGAATCATTTCGCCATGTGCGTCATCTCTCCCGATGTTCATCCACCGAGCAATGGTGATTCCCAAGAGCAGCCAGGAACGCGCCTCACGATAATATTTCGGTCCCAGCCGATGCATGACGCTCCCAACTTCGTTGCAATAGGCTTGGGCCCCATCATAGTTTCCGGTGATGAGCGCAGCTTCGACAGCATAAAGCAATTGGTCGATGGACTCTCGATGCCTACCCTTCTTGGTGAGATACCCGCCAGTCCGATACGCCAAGAGTCCGAGAGAGGCCCGGTCGCCGCTGTCTTCGGCGTACTCTCGGGCAGCGCTTAGCGCCCGTTCGGTAGCGCGGTTCGAGGCGGTGCCGCTCGTGCCGCGCTGGTGTGACCACGCGAGGGCCAGGTAGTATTGCGCTTCGAGAACCCGGTCGCCAACGGCTTGCATGAGGCGGAGATTTTCCTCCAACGTGTGTCGTGCGGCTTGAAACCGCCCCAGGCGGAATAGAATTCTCAGGGCAGCAATACATGCGATCAGACGAAGACGCGGACAGTAGCCGGAATCTCCGGCCATTCCAAGGAATCGCTCGTATGCGCTGTCCTCGGCCTGGCTGTTCTCCCCTGTCGATACAAGTCTCCCTTGAAAAACAAGCGATTGGGCTCGGGTATAGGAGAGAGTAAATCTGAACAGTTCCGTTTTTTGGATGGCGGGTTGTTGGCGCTCAATTCGAAGCCGCTTCTCGACCTCGGAAATGGAAAGATCAAATTGGATGGCGGAGGCAGACGTTTGGAGCCGGTAAGGGCCAGCCCACCGTGTCCCTACAACTACGAGCCTCAGCCCAGCCTGCTCTATCGCCTGCAAGTACCGCCCCACGTTGGTTGCTATGTGGTGATGAGTTTTTCCGGACCAACTTGGCAGGCGGGCGATGTCGTCCAGTGTGACCCACGCATTTTCAGATGATGCCGCAACTTTCCTGAAGGCGAGAAGCGCGAGCCACTCGAAGCGCATGGTCTGGCGCTTGGCAAAAAGCCAACGCGAAGGTGCGATACGAACATTTTGTTTCTCGAAGCAAACCTCGAACATGGGCGTACCATACGCGGACCAAACTGTAGATAGTGTAGAAACTCGCCCTCTTCAATTGCCAGCGAGATTACTTCAGAGTCAGGACATGGATTCTGTTGAAGGCTTTCCGATGAGAACGAAGCGTGCAATAGAAAGTGTGGTCGTTGTCGATCCCGATCTTGTTCATGCCGAGAACTTGAAAGAGGCTCTTGTGGCCGCAGGTTGCAAGGTATCGGTCCATCCCGATCCGCGGAATGCCGTGGAAGCCTTGGCTGCGGAAGAGGTCGATGCTCTTGTCATCGTCCCCCGGTCCCGCTCATGGTGGATGCAGGACCTCAAAAACTTACGAGACGCACTTACAAGACTTGATAACCTGCCGGAAATTCTCTGCCTTCTCCGCTGGCCGTCTGAAGGCCCCACAGACCGGCTCTATGGCGACCAACTTGACGTGAGGGTGCTGCATGAACGATGACGATGGAATCAAACAAATTGTCGACGAAATCGAGTACCTGCGAGCGAAGCGTGCTCAAATGGCAAATGTTACCCCCCGTCTTGTAGTGGTGCATGGCTATCACCAAGCCGTGAAAGATTGTCTTCCAGGGGAGACTATCGAACGGGTATCGATCGCCGTGCGTTCAGATTTATTTCAGCTAAGACTCTCTCCCAAGGGGCTCGTGATCGCTGATATCATCGCGCAGAAAAAGCCGATTGCACTTACCGCTGCGCACATAGAGCAAATTCTTGCCTCAGACCCGTTCTATCTGCGCCTCGGCGCAAATGCAGCGTCTTCCCCTAGGCCAACGACCAGACTGACGCGCAAGACAATCAAGGTGTACATCCATCGGCTACGCCTGCAAATTGGAAAGGCGCTCAAAAAGGCCGGGCTCGCCATCCCTCCAGAAAAGGTTCTCGTCTCGGAAAGCACAGACCTCCTGAACGTCACAGCGTATCGACTCGCAATCCCGTGTGAATTCGTCCACATGGGCGTCCAAGCTGGGCATCTCTTCGATGTCAAGAATAGTTCGCGGCAGGGGTCGCACGCAGATCCTTCGTCGCTGAGCCGGCGCAATCTTCATGACCCGCAGGAATCAGCAAGCGCCAGTCATATCGATTCGAGGAGACCCTCCGTTGGGCTTCCAAGACTAGAAGCAGGCCAATTGTGAAAACGGATGGAGTCTTGGCGAGGCACAGTCGCGGAATTCAAGAATAATCCTTGTAGCATCCGAATTAAGCTTGATGCAGCCACAGCATATGACAATTCTTGAATGTCTATGTTAAGATCAACGGATTTTCCCGGCGAGTCCTCATTGGACGCGAGCGGTGAATGGACCGTACACGGAGACTCTGATGGTTAGCAATTCCTTTCAAATCTCGATTCTGGATTCCCGCAGAGGCGCATACTTGCACGATCCCGATATAGAACGCGAAATTCTCGGTACGTCTGGCCGAGTCCAGTTGCTCCGAGTTGATTCAGCTGAGGAGGTGCTGTGTGAGTTGTCTGATGCCGACGCGATCATTTCATGGCATCATATTGCCTTGCCGAGGCATATCCTAGCCAATTTGACTCGTTGTCGAGGAATTGTCCGCGCTTCAGTTGGTTATGACAATATTGACATCGCTTTTGCCACGGAGGTCGGAATTCCGGTTTGCAATGTCCCCGACTATGGAACTGAGGAGGTGGCTGATCATACGATGGCTCTGATCTTGGCGCTGGTGCGAAAGCTTAGATCCGTTGACCAGCACTGTCGTCAAGGGGGCTGGGACTGGCACAGCGCCGGGAGCATTCGACGACTTCGGGGAACGAAGTTGGGAATCATTGGATTTGGACGCATTGGGTCAGCAGTTGCACGCCGCGCTCTTCCTTTCGGTCTGGATGTTGCATTCTACGACCCCTATGTCCCGAGCGGGATAGATGAGGCTCATGGCGTAACCCGATGCGAGAAGTTGTGGGAGCTTCTCGTACGCTCTCAGATTCTAACTCTACACGTGCCCCTCTCCAATGAAACTCACAAAATGCTCGGTCGGTCAGAGTTGGCAGAACTGCCCTCAGATAGCATTCTTGTCAATACCTCGCGTGGCGATGTAATTGATCAGAACGCGCTCTTGGAAATCATGGAAGAAGGCCGGATCGGGCAGGTCGGTCTGGATGTCCTAGAAGGAGAGCCTATTGTGCCTGAAGCACTTCGGAGTTCTGATAGAGTCCTTCTAACCGCACATTCCGCGTTCTACTCAGATGCTTCTTTGGAGGAACTCCGAAAGAAGGCAGCTTCGGCTGCGCTCCGTTTGTTGCTCGGCCAACCGGAGCGCAATATTGTTAACGGCGTTTCGTCGAGAGATTTCGGCCACACCGAAGTTGGTGGTAATCTCTAACGGGAAGGTCAGCATGTCATTGGATAAGTTGCGAATTATCAACGAGGCTCTTACTGGCAATTGGACGGATTGGAAGTGGCAACAGAGAAGTGCCATCCACAATGTTCAACAACTGATTGAGGTATTTCCCGGTTTGGATATATCAGTAAGGGAGACGATTCATCGAAACTTGGGTCATCGACGACTCCAAATCACGCCGTTTGCCGCGAGTTTGGTGCGCAGACTCCCAGGAACACTAGCTCCTGATCCGTGCGATCCGCTCTGGCGTCAATTCGTCCCCGACTGGGAAGAAGAGCGAGGTTCCGCCATTGCCTACGACGGTCAAACGGATAATTGGGAGATGCCTGGAGAGATGATAACTCCTATTGCTCAACACAAATACGACAATCGAATCATCGTCCGTTTGGCCAACGTATGTTTATCCTACTGCCAATTCTGTTATGAAGCTTTGCGGACACTTGAGAAGGAATCACTCAAGACTTCATTCCAGCAGACTCATTGGGATGCCACCATCGCATATGTCAAGTGCACCCCTTCCATTGAGGAAGTAATTCTAAGCGGCGGAGAGCCACTGATGCACTCCGACGAACAGTTGGACCGAATCCTCTTTGACTTGTGCACGGTGGGCAGGCCAATTGTGAAGCGTATTCACACACGTGCGCTCACATTCAATCCGTTTCGCCTCACGGATGATCTACTCGGCGTCCTTTCTCGCCGCAAGGTGACAGCTGTGGGTCTTCATGTTACACACCCTAATGAAATCACCTCCGAATTCTTGTTCGGGATCGAACGACTCCACAACGCAATACCAATTCTGTTCGCAAACATTCCTCTTCTAAGAGGCGTCAACGATAGCGTTGACTTGATCCATGAACTGGGAATGAAGTTGTATGCCAATGGCGTGATTCCTCAATATCTCTACCACTTTATGCCCCACTCACCAGGCACTCAGCAATTCCGCACCCCGGTTCGCAAGGGAATTGATATTATCCGATCATTAAAGCGCCGGACATCAAACTTCGCTGTCCCTGAATTCGTTCTGCCCCATTTCACAGGGAAATTTACTCCTCCTCTGATCGATGAAGACGAAGAACCTCCTGTCCGGTGGGTCGACACGAGCGGAAATACTATGTTCCGATTCAGAAACTGGCGGGGTCAAACTGTAGACTATCCCGACTAGCGAGTTGAGAGGTGCGCCGAGCCTTCACCACCAGTCATTTCGGTAACCAACAGCCAATCGTCATCTGTAAACTTCGATTGCCACGAGAGCGGTTCATCTTCTTTGGAGGATTTGATCGCGCCATGAATGCCAACACCCGTTTCACAACTGCATTATTGAGCAGTTCTGATTTGACTATTGAACATAGAAAGAGAGTGAAAAATTCTATGACTCATCAATTCTCCATCGCAAAGTTCGCACCACATGAGCGCATACCGGAAATTCATCTGGAAACTGAATGGTCGGCATCAGACCTACGAACGGCCACGGGAGCATTACTCTATTTGCTCTCGGACTCGCATAGCTCACTGTCCTTCGCCGGTGCGACTCTCGATCAATTGCAGAAGCAAGTTTCATTGCTTGCGAGGGCAGCATTTGGCGAAGGAGATTCAGCGGCTCTTCTCGAGGCTCACAGAATCCTCTTCACGATATACGAACTTAGCTTCGGGAATCCGCTTTCCCGCGCGGTAGCACACGAGCATTGTTCGTGGCTGGTTGGAATTAGGGAAGTTCTGGAGACCGCCTATCTGGCTAGCGAATTGCCACGAGTTCAGATTGACCTTCCTAAGTTGGGGAGTACACCTGACGCGATTTGCGAGTGGTTTGAGGCCCACGCCCGCAAGCAGTCACTGTTGGACCGGAAAGTCGTTAAGTTCCTTGAGCAGGAAGCTACGCTAGAACAGTTCGTAATATTCATTCTTAGTGATGGATACCTTAACTATCGCTTCTATGATGCGCTAGTTCTGTCGTTGTTACACTATTCAGAAACTGTGAAGTCCGAGATTATCCGACACATGTGGGATGAATGTGGATGCGGAAATTCGTTGCGCTCACATACTCGGCAGTTTAGTAGTTCGTTGGATCGTCTTGGTCTTACGCTGCCGTCTCCGCCATTCTGGGACGATTGGCGTCCTTACGCAGGCTATAACCTATACTTTCTGTTTGGCCTCAATCGGCAACACTACTTCAAAGCCATCGGCAGCCTCGCTATGCCGGAACTGTTTGATCCCGACCGCGATCGATCGGTTGTCGAGGGCCTTCGCCGTCTAGGATTTGAGCCGGCCACAGATTTTGAGTATTATCAGAGCCACATAGAAGGCGATGAAGCGCACGGCCCAAGCTGGTTAAATCATGTAATCCGTCCAATTGTTCAAGTGCAACCCTACGCGGCGCATGATCTAGCGATCGGCGGCGCTCTTCGCATGATTGCGATGAGCCGCTACAACGAGTACTTAGCACTTCGCTTTGACATCGTGGAGGAATCTGATGTTTCGGCCTGAGTACTCCCGGCTCATTGCCTCTCTGCCTGCGACAGTTCCATTCGTCGCGCCTGATGTTTTGGAGCGCATTAGTGGGCGAGGGATTAGCCTGCGATTAGGAGCTAATGAAAGTGCCTTTGGAATATCGCCGCAGGCCCAGTTCGCAATTCTTCAAGCGATTGGGCGAATCTCTTGGTATGGAGACCCGGAGAGTTTTCGACTTCGAGAGAAGCTGGCTCATATGCACCGAGTCGCAATGGGCAACCTGGTGATCGGAAGCGGAATTGATGATCTGCTCGGACTTGTTGTCAGAGCATTTGTTGAGCAGGGTACATCTGTCGTCACCTCACTTGGATCCTATCCGACCTTCAGCTACCATGTCGCTGGATATGGAGGTGCGCTCCACTTTGTACCTTATCGGGACTACCGAAACGATCTTTCGGGGCTCGCAGTCGCGGCCATCGAGACTGGAGCTCGTCTGATCTATCTTGCGAACCCCGACAACCCAACTGGGAGTTGGCATGGCGCTGGCTGTCTGGATACGTTTCTGCACGAAGTTCCAAACAACTGTGTGGTGCTTCTTGATGAAGCCTATGGAGAGTTCCTTCTTCCGGAAGACGTCTTGCCAATCATTCCAGAGGACCCGCGCGTAATTCGCCTGCGTACATTCTCCAAGGCGCATGGCATGGCTGGCGCTCGTATAGGATATGGGATTGCGGCTGCGGAGGCGATCACCGCCTTTAGCAAGGTCCGGGTTCAATTTGGAGTCAATAGCCTAGCCCAAGCTGGTGCTCTAGCGTCTCTTGATGACTCAAGATTCATAGCCTCTGTAATAACTGCTGTTGCCGAAGGACGTGATGAATACTATGTGTTAGGGCAGAAATTAGGCATGCCGGCACTGAGATCGGCTACGAATTTCGTAGCTCTAGACACTGGAAGTGCTTCGAAGGCCCAGTACATCAAGGATTCACTCCTACAACGTGGTGTCTTTGTTCGTGTTCCTGGAACGGCACCCCTAGATCAACTTATCCGAGTGACGGTAGGCACACCAGGAGAACGTACTGCGTTTGCAGAGGCCTTACGCGATCTGGCCGAATACCTCTGCCTCCCGGGCTCAGAAGCGCCGAACTCTATTGAGAGCGACTCACACGGACCCGGATTAAGAGGCTCCTCTTAAAGGAATTGCTTCGCGCGAAACAGCGGGCTTTCAAGATTTGTACGGAAACGCGTGAAACCTGCCCCTTGCATATCCACTCGAACTGAAGAATGGTTGTCTTTTCAGGCCTGTCTGGTTCCTATACTTCTTGCAGAGCCAGTCTCGCAATCTCCTCCAGAAGAAACGCCAATGAAACCCCCGTCCAATTCCCTAAATTCCACCATCGCTCAAACCGAACCAGCGATGAATTAGGATTTGCTTCCAAGAACACCCAGTCACCCGACGGAGTCAATTTCAAATCGAGGCGCCCGTAATGGCGCATGTCGAGAGCTTTGAAGGTACTACTTGTGAAGGCTCGGAGGCTATTCTCTTGCTCGTCGCTCAATTCTATGCGATCTACTCGAATCTTCCAACGTCGGCGATATTCCGAATCAAACTTGAACCTCTCACTGACAAGTAACGGCACATGTCGTGAAGTTCGGCCAACAACAATGACGCCTGGCATCAGTTGTTCTCCCAGCACACCAACGAACACCTCCCGACCCGGAACGAAATCCTCACAAATGATATCGACGATTCCCTTATGCCGTAAGAACCTGATCCTCTCTGCTAGTGCTCGCGGTGTACGAACAAGGGATGCTTGACTGATTCCTTCCGAGGCGTCGCCAAAACGAGGTTTCACTACGAGAGGGAAGTTCGGAAAGTCAGTTGAGGACCTGCCTCCTAGAGGCAGCGAGAAATCTGGTGTTTGAAATCCTTCGCGTCTGGCCAAGAGTTTGCTTAAGGCTTTATCTCTGCAAATAACGAGCCCCCGGGGACCAGACCCTGTGTAGGGAATTCCAGTAAGATCCAAGAGTGCAGCTATGTGGGAATCGGCATTTCGATTGCCACTAACCTGTTCCGTGAGATTGAAGATCAGATCTGGTCTGGTTCGTTCCAGATAACCGATCATTTCCAACGCACCAACGAATGGGTGAACGAGGACATTCTTCGCTAGCCTTTGCAGTGTCGTCACGACAATCTGATCATCTTCTGAGGATAATGGTGAGGAGCACCCCGCGAACGATTCGCTGTCGACAACCGCGCAGACAGTTAGCTTGGTAAGAATTCCTCTGGAAATATATTGCCTCGAACTCATATTCTTCCCGATGAAATCTCCCCGCTTGGACATGCTGTAAACAGATCAATCCTTAGTGGCAGCATTGTCCTTTATTGAGATTTCTCTCTCCGGCCCGCCAAGCTGAACGAGTGAATTTTCGCATTTATCACATTGTATTCTAGCTTATTGTTGCCTCGTGCATTCACCTGGTTTGAATTGCCCCCAAAGGTGACTTCAGGGGGCGACAGTGGCGCTGCGTGTTTTCGCTCCTGATATTTGGTAACGGTCGGATGGCAATTGTCGGACCTGCAATCAGAGCACCCTGATGAATTCTTGGATAGCTAAAGCAGCGCTGCGTCACGGTCCTTCAACTATCGTCGTTTTAGCTTTTCTGCGACTTTTGCCTCTCCAGTCTCGTCTTTGGTGACATATCATCAAAACAGACGATCCAACCGAATGGAGGGGATCTGCAATGAATCAAAGTGTGACATTTCGGCAGCTTCGGAGCCTACCGGAAATGAATGACGTCGAACATCTCCAAGAAGGAATTTGGGGATATAGTCGCTCAGCCGGTTCGCCCCTTCCGTACCCTGCGCGTTGTCTGTTTGAATTCTCCGAAAGCGGAGGACATATCGGAGGAGCGTTCTTGCCAGAGCAAGGCCTCATTGGATTCTCCGCTGCCTGGATTGGTCGAGAGACTCCACACCACTGTCTCTACTTGCACAGTCAATTGGTAGGAGTCATAGAAGCATGTCGAAATATGGGCGTCGGCTTTGGGCTGAAGCAGCTTCAGCGGGACTTTGCTCTATCAGTAGACATTTCCATCATCAAATGGACCTTCGATCCGCTTCAGTTCCGCAACGCTTCCTTGAATCTGCGAAAACTTGGAGCTGAGGCCAAGACATTTGTCGCCAATTACTTCGGGCCACTCGGCGGAAAGCAAAATGCCACGTTCGCCACGGACAGACTGTGGGTGACCTGGAATCTAAATCGAAAGAACACCGTCCCAGTCGATCTCGACATCTCCACATTTCGAACTGCCACGATCCTGCTTGAAGACGCGAAAGAGACCAAATGCACACTTGACCTGAAATTGGACGACCCCCAAATCGCTATTTGTATCCCCTCCAACATTCCAGAAACCCGGATTGCGTCTCCTGATCTGTTTCGATATTGGCAGTCACAATTGCGTGAGGTCCTGAGCAATTATCTACCCCGGTATACCGTGACCCACGCTGTGTCTTCAGGAAGACGTTTCGCATACATTCTTACGCGTTGCTGAGATATCCCTTATATTCTCAACGCGCGCGCAATGCTTCATCTCGAAAAGCGTCCCCGCGATCTCTATAATCCCTAAATAGCCCGAAACTAGGAGCCGCCGGGGACAGTAGGCAGACAGAGCCTTCTTCCGACCACTCAAAAGCAAACTGGACGGCATCCCGCATCGACTCGACACACTTGACGCGAACGCTCCTCCCATGACGGGACGAAGCCGCAATTAGCATTGGCGCAATTCGGGTACCGTTCTCTGGCAACAGGGCAATGTTTCTCACTGCGGTTTCTGAGATTATGTATTTCGCGAGCGCCTCATAAGACACCCCACGGTCGAATCCGCCGAGAATCAATGTTTGCACGTTGTCACCAATAGTCTCCAGCGCCGCAATTGTAGCGCTAGGCACTGTGGCGATTGAATTATCGATAAATCTAATTCCGTGCACATCGCCAACCACTTGCAGTCGGTGAGGCAACGCTTTGAATCTTGCAAGCGCCGCCCTTGCACCATCCACTGTTGCACCAGCAAGCTTTGCACCCAACATGGCCGCGAGCACGTTATACAAGTTAAACCGGCCTGGCAACTCCTCTAAAGGCACTTCAGAGCGATTGATCAGCCATTCGTCTCCAGGAGCCGTTCGCACTGTCAACATCTCACCATCAACAAAGCCCCCGATAGCCAAAGGTTTTTCAATACTAATGGGAAGCTTCATCGCAGACGTCCTCTTGCCTACAATTGACGATATCGGCGAATCGGTATTGAAGATGCTAAAGTCGTCCGGCTCTTGGAATTTTACAATATTCTCCTTTGCTTCTACATATGCGTCCAGACTCCCATGATAATTTAAGTGCTCTGGCACGATCTCGAGAAGAATTGAGATGTGAGGACTCTTCCTTAGGGATGATAGTTGATAACTTGACATCTCGATGACGCGCATCGTAGATGAACCGGCTTCCAGACCGGATGGGATCACAGGTGTTCCAATGTTGCCTATAAGAGATACGGGCACTCCCGACGCATCTAATATCGCGGCCAACAGGGTCGATGTCGTGCTCTTTCCTTTTGTCCCCGTTACCCCAATTAGTCGCTTTGTGCTGACCCTCTCGAATAGAATCTCCATTTGTGTGACAACATGCAAACCTGCCATACGGGCACGGACAAGCAGCGGATGATTTGGGGGGATTCCAGGAGACTTCAATGCAATATCATATGCGCTCAGGTTAACCGCCTCAACGTCCTCATACCAAGTCGTCCCAGTATCTTCCCGAGCTTTCACAGTGTTTTCTTGAGAAGCCGCATCCATTTCCCCCTTACTCTCGTCAAAGACGCCTAACTGGAGTCCTGGCGCGACCGTCCTCAAATACTCATAAGATGCAAATCCCTCCACTCCGAAGCCAATAATCAAGACGCGTGCTCGCTCGATGTCGTTCATGCTGTTTGCTCCATGGTGCTCTTAAGAAGGTCTGCAAAGTATGGTGGAAGTCGATCCGGGCCTTTACTCCCTAGCAGCTGGGTAGCAAGAGCTCTTATTCGCGCCTCCTCTGAGTGAATATCGCTCTTTAACTCGCGCAGGGCCAAAGGCAATGGCTTCCGCGCATCTTCTAAGCGAGCAATTGCCAACGACACGCTTGCAAGTGTCTCGTCGGCAGTGCAGATGCAATCTAGGGGCCGATACGGCCCTTTTCCCGCCAATGCGCGTAGAAGTTCAAGCGTAGATGATTTTTCGTACAAGTCAGACCCGAATATCCCGAGAAGATCGGCCTCTTTCATGAACGGATATGACGTGATGTATACCGAGACGCATTTTGCACACGCTCCGCACCATCTGTCATCGCGTTGAAGCTTATTGCAGCTTCGAAAGTCTCGAAACATATTCGGCAGTCGCGCGAATCCCCGTGCTATCTGTATTTCGTACAGCGAGCGGATTAAGCTGAAGTATTTTCCTGTTTTGACTAAGTAGCGAGACATGTACGAGTCGAAGTGCTCTTCGAATGCGAAACTCTTTGAATACTGGTGGTTTACTTCGCGCCCGTTAAAGACTGTATTTGGCTCATTCGCACTCCTCTCGTTTGCGATCACAATTTCCGAGTAGTCGTAGACGACAAGGCATAGTGCGTTGAGAAATGCGAGATATGCAGAGAAAGGAGTATGCCCGTTAAGAAAACCTCGTTTGTTCATTTCAAGTAGGAGCGGGTCAATCGTACGCTCGACAATGATCGGTGGATCATCTTGCACCCGCGCTGAAATACGAAACGCTGCGGGGGTGGGGTTTAGTACCATCGAACGGAATGGTCGATTGCCTTTGCTCAATGTATCTAGAGTAAGGGCCGAATCACGGCCACCGCCCACTGGGACCAGGCTCCTGGGAGCGAGAGGTTTGTCCAACGGCCGGGCAGGAGTTGTAGGCCGATCTGTCGACGAGATTTCTAAAAACGTATCATCCGCGAAGTCGATTTTGTTGGTATAGAAGAACTCTCCCATTCCATGCAGGAACAGATGTTTCCACCATGCTTTCTGGGTGGAATCGAGATATCCGCAATTGATCTCGACCAGCGGGCTACATGTTGCTTTCCAATAGCTTGGCACCTCTGCAAGCCCAACGTGAAAAACCAGATTATCCAAGAGGCCGGATTTTATGTTGTCGATCTGCTCGCCTACATTCCTTAAGATGACCTTGGGATGGAATTGTATCGACTCACCAATCGAGAAATCATATTGAACTATGAGATCCGACTTCTGTATTTTGTATCTGTAAGCATCAAAAGAGAACCGAGGGAAATCTTGGCGCAGCGACATGCAGACTTCTGACGGTCTATCCGCTTCTCGGTCGAATTTGCGGCCTTCTAGAATAGGCATAGGCATTTGATTTTGCAGCTCACCATGACGAAGTCTACCAAGACGGATGTAGGCTTGCAAATTCGCATGCGAGACTATTTGGTGGCAGTCCTCCGTCCATGAGGAGCGCTGATCGCGCTAATGCACGACCAGTCGACGATGGAAAGAGGAAGAGCGGCAAGCCAATCACGGTATCTTCCTTTGGGGGGTTGGCAATGCCGTTGGGCCTTCTATTCTGGAACTTGTCAGAAGGGCAAGCGTTCCAGAGGTTATATTCAGCCCCATCAAGTCCGCTCCCCGCGAGGAGGATGTTTCCCCATCGGCAGTCGTCGCGTGGACTGCAGGCAGCACAATCTGTGGCGACCGTTACGAGTTGCCCGAGACTGTTCTTGTCACGAGCAGGTTCGTCCCATCACAACCTCGTCGGTCGCATTATGCCCTCGTATGCTACAGCGAGCAGCTGCTGCGCATGGTCTGCTCTGATCGCCAAATTGCTTTCGGATCGCTTCGAAATCTAGTGAGCGGACGCAAGCTTGGAGCGTCACAAGTAACAGCCGTCGTCGAACGCACACCGGACGCTGCAGAAGGTACCTCTAATTACAATGTTTCGATGCGGGCTCGCCTTGTACATCCGTTTTTTGTGAAGCTGACAGAGCACGCAACTCTCTCGGATGAATCGAACGACGCCACTCAAGAGAAGGATTGGCCATGCGCATTCGAACGCCGATGGGCCAAGAAGTCCGCGAGTAGCGCTCAATTGGTTTTCAGTTCAATTCCCTAGTAATGATCCCCTGATCCTTGCTTCGGATTAGCACAGGAATCACTCGTCGCAATTCCAAGACGTATTCCTCGCAGGATTGCGGCAAGAAATCCTCGGAGGCGGTGACCGCTACAAAATCGACTACAGTGGTGTAGCGGTAAAAAGCAGATGCGTGGATGAAATCGTCAATATCGCTTGTAATATCAACACTTTACGATGGTCGGGGCGGAGGGATTCGAACCCCCGACCCTCTGCTCCCAAAGCAGATCAGATCGTTTATGGAAATCTGTTGAAATTGAGTAAAAATAAGTGCTTTTGATTGAAATGCTTACCGTGTGCATGCCGATCCTTGTGGCTCTTGGGTGCTTTCACCGCTACGATTTCGATCACATTGGGCTGACCGCACCGAAGTTTCTGCCTCGATCCCTTTCGACATATTGCTTAAATGTCTCGCTCTTGCCCCCGGCTTCCTTAGAACCTGTCCAAAAACTAGGTGTATCGCCGCAAGAGTTGATGAGCGAAGGCGATGTGGATCATGGTTTCGGCAGAGTCGTGACGAAGTTCGTAGTCCTTGGAGAGGCGGCGGGACCAGCTCAGCCATGCGAGGGTGCGTTCGACGATCCAACGTTTGGGCAGCACTTGAAACAGGTGCTGCTCGGTGCGTTTAACCACTTCCACGGTATAGCCGAACATTTGCTTTGCCCAGTCGATCAGAGAGCCTGTGTAGCCGCCGTCGACATAGACCTTGGTGATGGTGTCGAAGCGGCAGAACAGCCGCATCAGCACGGCGCGGGCTGCAACCCGGTCCTGGATGCCAGCTGAGTGTACGATCACTGCCAGCAGATTGCCCTGCGTATCTACTGCGATGTGCCGCTTGCGCCCCTTGATTTTCTTGCCCGCGTCATAACCGCGCCGCCCCCTTTTAGCGCCGTTTTGGCCGACTGCGAATCGACAATCGCCACGCTGGGCGTAGCATTTCGTCCCTGCGCCCTCCGACTCTGTTCGCGCAGTGCCTTGCCTGCCCGCTCCCACACTCCGCTTTCGCGCCAGGCGCGGAACTGCTCGTGGACCGACTTCCAAGGCGGAAAATCGGTGGGCAACTGCCGCCACTGGCAACCGGTCTTCACCACATACAGCATCGCGTCCACAACCCGGCGAAGTTGATACTTGCGAGGACGGCCTCCAGCGTGCCGCTCACCCCGGGCAGGCTGCAACAGCGGCTCCAGCTTCGACCACTGAACATCCGTCAAATCACTCGGATACATGCTCCATAACTAAACAACAAAATCCCAGCCGCATATTCCTTCCGAGGTTCCTCGCGCAGTTTTTGGACAGATTCTAAGAACCTGTCTAAAAACTAGCGAAGGTACCCGCGTAGGAATATGCGCGGAACGGTTCTGGTCTTAGTTTAGAGGCATGTATCCGAGCGATTTGACCGACGCACAATGGGTTAAGTTGGAGCCGTTGCTGAAGCCGCCTCGTGGAAACCGCCATGCTGGAGGGCGTCCTCGCAAGTATGAACTGCGCCGTGTGATAGACGCCCTTTTGTACGTCGTGAAGACTGGCTGTCAGTGGCGGCTGCTGCCTATCAACTTTCCTCCCTGGCTGAGTGTGCATCAGCAGTTCCGGGCGTGGCGCGACGACGGGACATGGGAGCGCGTGACAAAGACTCTTCGCGAACAGGGCCGCAAGGCGGCTGGACGAAACGCCACGCCTACAGTAGCGATCATCGATTCGCAGTCGTAAGCGGGTGGACTTCCCATCTGGTATCCCGCGAGGCTTAGGTCTGATGATGCGGCCATGGATCAGGCAGCAGGTGCGGAACGTCGCGCTCGCAGATGGCGTTCGGTTGCGGAGAAGCGAC
>Ga0182024_10003016_pt1 | contig 40823 bp, 39 predicted proteins | sample P32metaG_FD_120480 | JGI IMG/M metagenome (GOLD analysis project Ga0182024, IMG submission 120480) | Permafrost microbial communities from Stordalen Mire, Sweden - P3-2 metaG (Illumina Assembly) | ecosystem: Environmental > Terrestrial > Soil > Wetlands > Permafrost | place: Sweden: Stordalen...
ACGTATCGCGAGCGCGAGATCATCAAGCTCCGCTACGGCATCGGCGACGGCTACACCTACACGCTCGAAGAAGTCGGCCGCATCTTCAAGGTCACCCGCGAGCGCGTCCGCCAGGTGGAAGCCAAAGCCATCCGCAAGCTCCAGCACCCCGTTCGTGCCCGCAAGCTGGAAGGCTTTCTGCCGGGTGGTGTTACCAGGTAGAATTTGAAACGGAGACACGAGTACTGTCAGAAAGGGTGACGTTATGGTTGACGACCTCACACGAAACCGGGCCTTGCGCGCGATTCGTGAACGTCCACTCAGCGCTGACGATCTCGCGAACCTGCTGGCGGTCAGCAAGCCCGCCGCAAGGGAACTCGTGGACGATCTCAAAGTTCATGGGTATATCGCCGCATTAGCGGGGGCGGGCGTTGAAGCAACAGACCCGTTGCTTGACGATGAGCCGCTCACGCTCACTTTCAGGGGCCAGCTTCACCTCAATCCGATCTTTAGCTCCACCTCAGTGCGATCTTCAGGTTGATCGGGCGCTAATTGACGAGAACGCAAACGCCGGGATTGTCCATGCTGATCTATCTTGGTGTGGCAGCGTTAGCAGGTGCCGTCAATCTTTGGAACGCCTGGAGGCAACTTCAGAACGACTGTCGCTTCCTCATCTTCTTCAGACCGTGGAAATCTATTGGTTTTTATTTTTGGTTTGCGGCTCAGGTGGTTATCCCGTCAATGCTCTGTTGGTTGACTCTCGGCTTCCAGAGTAGGCCGAATATTGACGTCGTGATAGCAATAGCCAAATCCATCTTTATAGGTATTGGCTTCGTAGCGATGATGAACGCTACGACTCAAATCGTCGGCTTCAATTTGAACATTCGCGCAATCTACCACCTCTTCATTCGCGTCGCATACAACCTCATCGCCGACCAGGAAACTGCACGCACCGCTCAATTCTGGCAAGCTTGTAAGGCGGAACTGCGAGCCAGCCCAACTCTCCAGGACGGGTTCACCTATTTACGCGAATACGTCAAACAGGACGTATCGAGAACCGAAGAGGAAAAGGCAAGCACGTTGAGCGTCATCGACCGCGCGCAAGCCGAGCCCGACCGACAAAAGCAGGCAGATCAAATTCAAGCAGTGATGCTCGTCCGACGTCCGGATCTGCCGATCGTGTTGCAAAAATTTGGATGCAGCGACCGCCTTTTGTCAGGATCACTCGGCTGAGCAGGTTCTGGCTTGTCGCCCATTCAACATCAGGTGAAAGCCAATCTTTGTTTGCTTCGTCACCTTTCCTCAGTAACGTCAATCCACTGTCGCGCGTATGAACCAGCGGCAGTGCCGCCGATTCCTAACTGGGTCTCATTGGATTGGGAACAATTGAATAATGCGAACTAACTCATTTACCCGCGTCGCGTCCTTGCTATTGATCGGTATCTGCTGCAGCGCCCGGGATGCATCGGCCCAGGCGCGCCGGGGCAGGCCGACCTCACGGCCGGCGAGCGTCGGCGCGATCATGGACTATGGGCCGTTCGTGTCGTCGAGCCTGACGATGGACGCGCCGCGCCCGCCGGCCGACCCGAACGCGCCGCGCGGCGCCAATGGTCGCGCCGCTCGTCCCAAGCCCCTCCCGCCGATCGTCATCGCGTCACGCGGCGTGACCGTGAAGCTCGACAACGACATGGCCGTCTGCTTCGACACAGAAACGATGCGCTGGGCGGCGGGTTGGGTCGGCGGATATATCGACATGTCGCGCACGAGTGAAGTGCGAACGCAGGGCGCTGGCGCGGCGATGCCGGCAGCCAAACCGGTGTTCCAATCACCGCAGGGGCCGGCGTGGGCGCATGATGGATCGTTTGAGGATCCACGCCCCGATCATCTTGGAAATCTGCCGGAAGATCGCGCGCACTACAAAGGATTCTATCGCCACGGCAAGAGGATCATTTTCGCTTATAGCGTGGATGGTGTGGAAGTTCTCGATTCGCCCCGGTCACTCGGTGGGAACACCTTCGCGCGAATGCTCTATGTCGGTCCGTCCGCGAAGCAATTGAAGCTCAGAGTTGCCACTGAAGGTTCGGTCAACGTCGCCGCGGGCGGCGCCAAAGTATCCAGCGAAGACGGAATGACGATAGTAACGATCGAACCAAGTACTCAACCTCGCGGCATTTCCGTGTCGATTGCCCCGGCACATACAGCTGCTGACCTGGAAACGCCGGAAGTCCTACCCCTCCTCTGCAAAGGCGGCCCCAAACTCTGGGACGACGCGATCGAAACTAAGGGCCGTCGATCGATGGATACCCAGGCGTATGTCGTCGACACCATCGGCATGCCGGAAGCGAACCCGTGGCACGCCTGGATGCGCGCGACGGCTCTCGACTTCTTCTCTGATGGTCGCGCCGCGGTCGCCACCATGAATGGCGACGTCTGGATCGTCTCCAACATCGACGCCGATCTTCAGCACGTCTCGTGGAAACGATTCGCGACCGGCCTTTATGAGCCGCTCGGCGTTCGCATCGTCAACGATGAGCTTTACGTTCTCTGTCGTGATCGCATCGTCCGATTGCATGATCTGGCCAACACCGGGGAAGCCGACTTCTACGAGAACTTCGCCAGTCCCGGCACCACGTCGCCGATCTATCACGCGTTCAAGATGGACCTGCAAACCGATTCGTCAGGCAATTTCTATTACATGGTTGACGGAAACCAGATTCCCAAGGGCTTCCCGATGCATGCCTGCCTGGTGAAAGTTTCGCCGGATGGGAAGGAATCGTCGGTCGTCGCCACTGGGTTCCGAGCCGCCAACGGCATGGGCATCGGCCAGAACGACGACATTATTTGCAGCGATAACCAGGGCCACTGGACGCCGGTCTGCAGGCTCAGTCTTGTCAAGCAAGGTGGATTTTACGGCTACAACGGCGACCCGCGCGCCTTCACCCGCGAGCAGCTTGAAAGCGGCCCCAAGACTTACGATCCACCGATATGTTGGATTCCATATGAGCTGGACAACTCCACCGGCGGCCAGCTTCTGGTGACAGGAAATAAAGCCGGACCGTTGGAAGGGCATATCCTCAGCACGTCTTATGGGAAGTGCCGCATCTTTGAACTTATGTACGAGACTGTTGACGGCATCCCGCAGGGGGCCACGGTCGAATTGCCGCTGCAATTCGACTCTGGGATTCAGCGCGCCCGCATGAACCCCGTCGACGGGCAAATCTATGTCGTTGGCCTGAAAGGCTGGCAGACGTCCGCAACCCACGACGGATGCCTGCAGCGCATCCGGTACACGGGCAAGCCCATGAACCTCCCGGTTGACTTCCACGTGAAAGCCGGCAGCGTTTCCATCACCTTCGACCAGCCGCTCGACCCGCGCACCGCTAACGATGAGCAGAGTTTCGGTGTCTCGGAATGTAACTATAAGTGGTCGAGCAAGTACGGCTCGGAAAAGTACAAGCCGTCCGATCCGACCAAAGTCGGCAGCGATGACCTCGACGTGAAATCCGCGAAACTTCAATCCGATAAGAAAACCGTGGTGCTGGAAATCCCCAAGCTGCATCCGGTGATGCAGTTGTCAATCGAGATGCACATCGCCGCGGCCAATGGCGCGCCGATTGAATGTGAACTGGATGCAACGATTAACCACGTGCCCGGCTCCAACGCCCCGCCGGTGCTGACTTCTTCACCAAACTAGGAAAGGGACGGATGCGACTGAAAGCTTCTGTGTTCCATGTTCTGCTGGCCGCCTTGCTGGCAACGGCGCTGTGCCAACCTCGGATGCTCGCTGCCGACGATTCAACCGCCCTTCCCCGGCCGCTCACCAACGTCCACGCCCACAACGACTACGAGCACAAGCATCCGCTCTTTGACGCGCTCAACTGCGGATTTTGCAGTGTTGAAGCCGACATTAACCTTGTCGATGGTAAGCTGCTGGTGGCCCACAGCCGGGCGGCGGTGAAGCCTGACCGCACATTGCAATCGCTTTATCTTGATCCGCTTCGCGCACGCGTAAAGCAATATCACGGCCGTGTCTATCCCGACGGTCCACCCGTCTGGCTGCTGATTGATTTCAAGAACAGCCCGACGGAGATGTACCCGGTCCTGCGGAAGATTCTGGTTGACTACGCCGACATCCTGACGACGTGGGAAAACGGCCAGATGAAGCAAGGCGCCGTAACCGCGATCCTCACCGGCGACCATCCCGATGAACAACTGGTCGGCTCCGAAAAGATTCGCTACGCCGCAATTGATGGAAAGTTGGATGCACTTTTGCGCAACCCGCCGAGCGATCTGGTTCCATGGATGAGCAGCCAATGGAGCCTGTCATTCAAGTGGCGCGGCGAAGGCCCAATGCCCGATGATGAAGTTCCGAAGCTGCATGAAATCGTTGAGAAAGCTCACAAACAAGGGCGTTTGGTGCGATTCTGGGCCGCTCCGGACAAGCTGCTTTCCTGGAAAACGCAAAGAGATGCTGGCGTCGATTTGATTAACACCGATGATCTCAAAGGCGTTCAAGAATTTCTCAATTCTCAATAGGGCGACTTTGAACTGTCACAACGAGATTTAATTGCATTTGCTCGCAACAAGGAATTTGTAGCCGCGTAATTTGAGTTAGTAGTAATAATCAAATGTTGTCAAGGGGTTTCACATCCTCGGGGAGCGTTCCGATGAACTGGCCTACCGGTTTGAAAGAGACTGCGATTCGCCGCAAATGGTTTGAAAAGATTTCCCGCCTGCCTGGCGATCAGGACTTGCAGAAGTGTGTTCGCCTGCTGCGCGAGCCGTATGGCGCGGTGCGTCGCTGGGGCGTGCTCTTCGGCTACGATTTTTCAGATCGTCGCCGCACGGTCTCGACCGAGCAGTGGGAAAACGTCGACTGGAAGCTGCGCGATGCCGAAATTGCTCGGCAACTGGGCGTGACGCGCGAGTGCGTTCGCCTGGTGCGCCGCGCCCGCGGCATCGGACCCAGCGCTGCTCAAACCGCGACCCGGCAGCTCGGCCGCTTTATCGCGTCAAACCGAGAGAAACTGCATGGCCTGCTTGTCGAAGAAGTGATTCACCACAGCGGCACCGATCTGCCCTACCACGTCGTTCGTCGCATTCTTCGCGAACATGACGTGAAGGCGCATGAAGCGACGTCGCCGCTGCGCAATATCGACTGGCGGCTGCCCAATCGCGACCTCGCCGACATCTGGAACACCAGCCCCCGCTATATTGCCAACCTCCGCGCCCGGCTGAGCGTCGGACCCGCAGTATGGACCGCCCGCACAAGTGACTCCACGCGTGGCCCCGCGCGATACAACAGCGCTCTGGCGGCCGAGCGCCAAAAGGCAACCGCTTCGCGACGGCGCCGACCGCGCACCGGTCTTCGCCAGACGACACTGGCGTAGTCGCTCGGGCTAGACATACGAAGTGGTGGATCCCGTCACGGGTTCGTCTCCGCGCTCCGAAGCGAGCTTATGCTCGTGGCCGCTTGCGCGATAAGCCTGGAGCGGATCGGGATCGATATCGCGGCGTCTGCGCCACTCGGCCAGCATCGGCTTTACGTCGCTGTTGAAGGCACTGCGCAAGCACTCTTCGGCTTTCACAATATCCATCTGTGTCTGCGCATCGCGTAACGCTACACGATCCACCAACAGCGCCTTAGCCATCAGCTCCTGCGCCGTGACGGCGGTTTGAATCATCGCCTCGATCTTCGGCTTCAAGTTGTGCGATTGATCGATCATGTAAGCGATGCCCGACACATCGCGGCCATGCAGCTCGCGGGCATTTTCGATCTCGTGAAAGATGCGAAACACCGCGTAGGGATCGATGCTCCCGAGCGTCAAATCGTCGTCGGCGTATTTACGGTCGTTGAAGTGAAACCCGCCGAGCATCTCCTCGTCGAGGAGAAACGCGACGATCTGCTCGATGTTCGTTCCGTGCAAATGATGCCCGGTATCGACAAGCACCTTCGCCCGCTCCCCCGCGTCCTTTGCGAACACATACGCCATCCCCCAGTCGGCGATATCCGTGTGATAGAACGCCGGCTCAAACGGTTTGTATTCCACCAGCATCGTCATCCCCGCCGGCAGCGCATCATGCCACTGCCGAAGTGCGCCATGCATGCGATGCTTGCGACTGGTGATGTCATCCTGCCCCGGATAGTTCGTCCCATCGGCGAACCATAAGCTCAGCAAGTTCGATCCGACCGCCCTGGCAATATTGATGCTGTCGAGCACATGCCGATGCGCATGATGCGAAGCCCGCTCGTCGGGGCTGCAAACCGATCCGAACTTATAAAGCTGATTTTCAAACAAGGTGGGATTAATCGACCTGATCTTTACGCCGTGCTGCCTGGCGACCCGCGCCGTCTCGGTGGCGTCTACGCCGACAGAAAAATCCCACTGCACGTGCACAGCGACCGTCGGGCAGCAGCCGGTGTAGCGATGCACCGTCCCCGCGTCGGCCAGCCGCTGCGAAATATTCCGCGCCGCCGCCGGCTGCAGGAACTTCCCGAAGCGCGTGCCCGTGTTGGAATATCCCCAGGAAGGCGTCTCAATCTTGAACGCATCCAGACGCTGGAAAATCTGTTCACGGTCCATGCTCGTGAAGCATAACGCCGCGACGCAACGGATGTGAATCGGAAATGCGAAGTGCGCCGGTGTGCATTGCATCGACACCGCCACCGTGACATGGGCTTCCAGCCCACGCAGAACGATCCGCACCTTCGACTCGCGTACCAGCTCGAACAACCAAGCTAGAAGCGAAGCGCTCTTCGCTTCTCAAGATCGAGTCGAGGCTTGAGTCACGCAAAACCGCGAGCGGCGGGCTTGGTCGTCCGAGTTGGAACGTCTTATGCCTTTGGAAATCGTCCTGCATGGGCTGGAAGCCCATGTCACGTGAAGCTGCTCACTCTGTCGCGCCAGCGAGATCATTTCCCTCGCTCAAAATACTCGCCTTCCAGGTCCTTCAACTTCTTCGATAGCTTTTTGAACTCCGTATCGAGCTGATTCTTTTTTGACGCGTCGCGCGCGATCGCAACGTTGCCAAACTGCTGCTGGCACTCGGCGATTTGTATTTCGGTGTCGGTGATCTGCTGCTCCAGTTCCGGTGTCGAAAGCCGGCCGAACGGACGTGCGTAGGGATTATCCTTCTTTGATTTATCCACTGGCCGGGATGAATTCTTGTCCGGCTTTCGCTCCTGTTTCTGTCCCGATTTCTTCGTCGGTGGCGCTTCTGCCGGCTCATTCTGCTTGCGCACCCAATCGCTGTATGTGCCGCTGAAATCAATCGCTCTCGGCGGATCCAGCACCAGCAGCCGCGTCGCGACTTTCTCCAGAAAGTATCGATCGTGGCTGACGCAGATAATGGTGCCGTCGTAGCCGCGCAGCGCGCCTTCGAGGGCTTCGCGCGACGGGATATCCAGGTGATTCGTCGGCTCGTCGAGAATCAGCACGTTAGGCTGATCGAGCAACAACTGGCTCAAGCGAACTCGGGCGCGCTCCCCGCCGCTAAGGAGGCCGACGGGGCGCAGCACGTCGTCGCCGCGGAAGAGCATGATGCCGAGCGTGTCGCGAACCTGCTGCTCTCGGACGTCGTGGCCCTCCCAGGCTGTTTCCAGCACGGTCTTCTCGGGATCAAATTCATCGAGGCGCTGATCGTAGTAGCCGATTTGCAGATTCGCGCCCCAGCGAATCTCGCCGGCGTCGGCGTCGGCTTTGCCGAGCAGCGTGGAGAGTAGCGTAGTTTTGCCAGAGCCGTTCGGCCCGATGACGCCAACACGGTCGCCGCGCCGCAGATTGAAATTAACGTTGAGCCAGAGTTGTTTACTGTCGAAGCCTTTGCTGAGCTTCTCGACGCCGAGCACCTGGTCGCCGGCTCGTCGGTCGGCGCTGAAGGTCAGGCCGATCGCCCGGTTGTTCTGCACTGCTTCGATCACCTGATCACTTTTCAGCAGTCGATCGAGGCGCTTCTCGCGACCCTTGGCTTCCTTGCTGCGCTGGCCGGCGCCGAAGCGTCGGATGAATTCCTTTTGCTTGTCGATATCCGCCTGCTGCTCTTCGTACGCGCGCTGCTGGGTCAGTTCCTGCAGCTCGCGCTGGCCGACAAACGCGGTGTAGTTTCCGGGAAAGCTTTTGAGCTTGCACTGCGTAAGCCACACGATGCGCGTCGCCAGTTTATCGAGCAGGTAGCGATCGTGGCTGATGAGAACCACCGACGCCTTCACTGTCAGCAGGTATTTTTCGAGCCATTCGATAGCCGCCAGATCGAGGTGATTGGTCGGCTCGTCGAGCAGGAGCAGATCTGGCTCACTGATCAGCAGCTTGGCAAGCGCCAGTCGTGATCGCTGGCCGCCGGATAGCGTGGTGACGTTCTGCTCCCACGTCTCGCGTCCGAGTCCGACCCCGAGCAGCGTTGCTTCAAGCTTGTGCTGCCAGACATATCCGCCAGCCAGGTCAAAATCGTGCTGCACCTCCTGATATTTGTGCAGGATCTTCTCCAGCGCGTCGCCGGTGAGATGAGCCATCTCATGTTCGATGTCGCGCATCTGGTGGCTCAGCTTGTGCAGTTCGGCAAAAGCCAGCTCAGCTTCATCCATGACCGTGTTGGTCGGATCAAATTTGGGATCTTGGACGAGGTGGCCCACCTTGGCGCTCTTCGCGATGGCAACCACGCCCGAGTCGATCGGCATCTCATTCATCAGCACTTTGAAAAGCGTGGATTTGCCCGATCCATTGGACCCAATGAATCCCAGGCGTTCGCCGGTTTCAACGTTCAGGTTCAGCTGATCGAAGATCGTTCGTTTCCCAAACGTCTTCTCGATGTTGGCAAGCGTTGCGAGTGACACACCTTAAAGGTAGGCGGCTTTGCGTGCTGAGCCAAGGGGTTGCAAATTCCGTGGCATGCTGACTATGCCCGCAGGCTCGGAGCCCTTATCCTCCGCCGATGCTATCTGAGCTGCGATCCGCCCCTACCCGCGTCCGACTACTGAGCACGCGAGCACTGTCTCGTCTTGGGTTTCGCGAAGACACTTTTCTCATCGTTTTAGCCGTTGTGATCGGGCTGATCACCGCGGCTGCCGCCGTCGCGTTTCACGAGCTGATCGACCTGACGCGCAATCTCCTCTACGAAAAGTTCGGCTTCGAGCGCTTGTATGGAAGCTGGCTGGCGATGCTCATCGTGTGGCCGGCGCTCGGCGGGCTCATCGTCGGTATTCTCAGCAAATTCGTGTTTCGCGCCCGCGAAGGGCATGGGATTGTCGATGTCATGGAGTCAGTAATCCGTTCCAGCGGATTCATTAAGCCGCTGGTAGCGATCGAGAAAATCATCACCAGCGGCATCACGATCGGAACGGGAGGATCGGCCGGGGCGGAGGGGCCGATCGTGCAGATTGGCGCTGCGATCGCGTCCGGCACGGGTCAAACCTTTCGCGTCTCCAGGCGTCAGATGTCGATTCTGATTGCCGCCGGCGCGGCGGCGGGCGTTAGCGCAATCTTCAACGCACCAATGGGCGGACTGCTCTTCGCGCTGGAAGTCATCCTCCAGGATTTTTCGATTGTGAACATGACGCCGGTTGTCGTCGCCAGCGTTATCGCGAATGTGGCCACGAAGGAAATCTTTCACGTCGTCCTCCCGACCGTCTCCCGGACAACAATTTTCCAGATGTCCGGCGGCATCAATTTCACGCTCGACTGGCTTCAGGTTCAGAACTTCGCTTTGCTCGGCGTGATCTGCGGACTCGTTGGGGTAAGCGTGAATCGCCTGATGGCCTGGACCGAGCTGCGCTTTCACGAGCTATCGGCTCCGAAGTTCCTGCGCCCCGCGATTGGCGGGGCAATGCTCGGATGCATCGGCGTGGGGTACATCTTCATCTTTGGCCGGTTTCGCGGAGAGTTAAAGCCATTCCCGTTCACAACCTATCCCGCGCCGGTTTTCTACGGGGACGGCTATGGATTCATCCAGACGCTCTTGACGCCGAATTTCTATCAGCGCGAGCGACTTGGCTACCTATTCGTCGTGCTGGCGGCGCTCACGATCATCAAAATCATCGGCACCTGCATGACTCTTGGCAGCGGGGGAAGCGGCGGTGTTATTGCTCCGTCGCTGTTCCTCGGCGCAACCGCCGGGGGCGCGATGGGCCTGGCGATGAAGATCTTCGGCTGGTTCGACGTGACGCGCGTCTTTCCTGAAGCCTATGCCATCGTTGGCATGGGCGCCGTTCTGTCAGCGATTGTTCACGCACCGCTGGCGTCGATTCTGATCGTGCTGGAGGTAACCAACAATTCGGCCCTTGTGCTGCCGACGATGCTCGCGGTGGTTATCGCCACGGGAATGGCCCGATTAATCTACCGGGATTCGATATACACCGCAGTGCTCCGCGTGCGCGGAATTCGGTTCGGATCCGGCAGCGATGTTTCGATTCTGCATCGCGTGACGGTCGAGCAGGTGCCGTTGGAGCCGATATCGGCGGTGAAGCTCGATACGTCGCTTGAGAAAATTCTCGATGTGACCGGCCAGACGGATGTGATGGATTTTGTGGTGTTCGATGCGGACGGCAATTACGCGGGAATGGTCGTCGCCGGGGACCTCGGGACGACTCTGCTCCAGCGCGAAGCGATTCCGCTGCTGGTCGCGGCGGACGTTGCGCGGACTGATCTGACGCCAGTGCGCAGCACGGACGATTTAGCAGCGGTATTGCAGGCGTTCTCACTGCATGAAGTAGCGCGGTTGCCCGTATCACTGGCGACGGATCCGAACAAGATCATCGGATTGATCAGCCGCCGGGCACTGATGCAGCGATACAACCAGTCGGTATCGGGGAATTGATCAAGTGCCGGACGAAGCGAATGTGCTCAGGATCAAAGACAGCCTATGCGGAACGGGAAGTTGGGATGGCAGATCACATCTCTCTTGATTCAAATCGACGCACGGGAGATTCAAACCCTGCCAGCTTTTCACCCTGATCTGTTTCGTCCACGGACATCTCTTTGCCGATAGCGAATAACTTCCAAATCTCGGGCGGAGCCGGGCGGAAAATCGACTCAATGTCGCCCTCTTCCAAAGCCACTGTTATCTGAAGATCACAAAGCGAGATCAGTGATCGGATGGCATCACTGGCATCCGTGCCCTCGGATACGATGTCCAGTTCTAGACAATGAGCCAGCCACGCGCCGTCTTCGCGATAGACGATGGCGCTAAGATTGATGCCCAAATTAGAACAGGCTTTTGCCATCGCAGGTTCTCTTCAAAGCCAGTGCAGACTTCCGACCGATGCACACTGCGAGTTGTGCTCTAGCCGGTTAGACTCGGTTACACCGCGGCGGCGTGGTGGAATTCCTTGCGGCGGTCGGCCATCTGTGCCTTGAGCCGGGCCAGAATTGATGAGTGCATCTGGCTCACGCGCGATTCCGAAAGGTCGAGCGTCGCGCCGATTTCCTTCATCGTCATCTCTTCGAAGTAGTAAAGGATGATGATCAGTCGCTCGGCCCGGCTCAGGCCCTTGGTGATCAATTCCTTCAGATCCTTGCGCTGAATCTCGCGCACGGGATCGGCGCCGCGCTTATCTTCCAGAACGTCGATCTCGCGGACATCCTTGTTGCTGTCGGTTTCAAACCACTTGCGCGAGAGCGAGACCAGACCGACGGCGCTGGCGTCTTTGGCCATCTTCTCGAACTCGCCCATCGACACTTTGAGCCGCTTGGCAACTTCCTCGTTGGTCGGAGCGCGGCCCAGCTCCACTTCAAGCTGCTTGCTGGCGCCGTCGAGCTTATGGGCACGGGAACGAACCAGGCGCGGCACCCAATCCATCGAGCGAAGCTCGTCGAGGATTGCGCCGCGAATGCGGGGAGCGCAGTAAGTTTCGAACTTCACGCCGCGTTCCAGATCGAATGCAGCGATGGCGTCCATCAGGCCGAAGATTCCGGCGGACATCAGGTCGTCCAGCTCGACTTCATCCGGCAGCTTGACGTGAATTCGCTCCGCGTTGTAGCGAACCAGGTGCAGGTAGTGCTCCATCAGCACGTTCCGCAACGGCTCGGTCTTGGTTTTCTTGTATTCGATCCAAACTTCTTTGATGTCGCGTTTTACGTCTTTAGGCATACAGACTCCCAATCCATGGGTATGCATTTGGCCTTCCGTGATCAAACTCTGTTTTCACCATACGGCAAATCGCCGCGAAAGGAAGAGCTTCACTCCCCACTTTCGTTTATCGGTCGGCGGTCTTCGGCTTCGCCTCTGAAATTTCCGCCTTTTTGGCAATTTGCGCAAGATTCTCATCGAGCATTTTTTGCGCCATCGCGCCGATGATCAACGCGATCAGTAGTGAGGCGAACATCGCCTCGAGGGCGCGAACGAGGATTTCCTGAAAGGAATTCTGCGCCGCGACGCCACACAGCAGGCACATGGCAAAGACCAGCAGCGAGATTGTGGCGGCGATCCTTCGCGTCACGACCGAAACTCCTGCTTATCTGCGGAACCACCGGCTCATGCGGTTGAAGAAGCCGCCGTCGTTGGCGGCGACAACGCCCTGCTGCAATCGAATGGCGAGCTGACTCACCGCGTAGGCCGCCGGACTCTTTGGAGCCGACAGGACGAACGGCGATCGCTTGCGTACGGCCATTGAAACGTGCTCATCAGCGGGAATGAACCCGCCGTCGAATATACGAACACCGAGAAATTGCCGGGCGACTCGCGCAATGCGATCGTGAACCACGCGGGCTTCGCTTTCGTTTTTCGCCTGGTTCACCAGCAGCGAAATTCGACGGTCATTTGGATCGGCGAATGGCCGGGCTTTGTCGGCTCGACTGATGACCTTAATCACGGCGTAGGCATCGGTAATCGCCGTCGGCTCTGGCGTCGTTACGACCAGCACATGATCGGCCGCACGCGTAAACGCCAGCACGTTCGGGCTGATTCCAGCGCCCGTGTCGATGAGAATTACGTCCGCCTGGCTCTCCAGTTCGTTCATCGCGCTGACGATGCGCTGGCGGTCGGCGTCAGTCAGGTCGGCCATGCGCGCCAGGCCCGAAGCGCCGCCGATCAGACTGAACCCGCCGGGCGCTTTGACCAGCACCTCACTCAGCTCTTTTCGTCGAGCGATGACGTGCGACAGATTCGCCGGCAGATCGATGTTGCACAGCACGTCGGCGTTGGCCAGGCCCAGATCGGCGTCGAGCAGGACGACGGCCTTTCCGGCTTCGGCCAGGCGGATGGCGAGGTTCACCGAAATGTTGGTCTTGCCGACGCCGCCCTTGCCGCTGGTGACGGCAATGACAGTCGCGCGATGCGCGGGTGCTGCCGCTTCTTCAGTTGGCGTGACGCGCTTCTGCTCACGCATGAGCGATCGCAGCTGCGTGGCCTGATCGATAACCATGGTCATATGCGTTGCCTTCGGATACGTGATCCGTACTCGATTTATTTTCCCGATCCCAATTCAACTCTGCGCGATCGCTCAGCCGCCCTCTCCCAAGGGCTTACAGGCTCTCGCCAAGAATCAGTTGCGCCAGACGTCGGCCTCGGCCCACTTCAATGTCATCTGGCACGTCCTGCCCGGTTGTTAAATATGAAAGCGTCTTGTTCCCGTTTCGCGCGACATTCAGCAGCACCCCAAGATTCGCCGCTTCGTCGAGCTTCGTGAAGATGAGCTTGCCCTCGCGCACTTCGCCGAAGCGCGAGATGGCCAGTTCAAGGCACTGTTGGCTGGCGGTCGCCGCGAGAACCAGATGAACTTCATCAGGTTCAATCGTCGCGAGGACGCCTTTAAGTTCATTTAACTTCAGTGTGTCGTTCGGACTTCGGCCGGCGGTGTCGACGAGCACAAAGTCGCATTGCGACATGGAGGTAACCGCCTCCTGCAAATCATCGGCGCCGGAAACCACCCGCAGTGGCGATCCGATGATGTCAGCGTATCGCTTGAGCTGATCGACCGCGGCAATGCGATACGTGTCGAGGGTGATCAATCCGACGCGGTGGCGCTCTTTTAATTTCAGGTTCGCGGCAAGTTTTGCCAGCGTAGTGGTTTTGCCGACGCCGGTTGGCCCGATCAGCGCGACCACGTGCGGCCGGCCGGTGCGCGTGCGCGCGATGGGGCCGGCGGTGGTGACCATTTTCTCCAGCACGTCGAGCAGTTTGTCCTTCACGAAATCCGGTTGCCCGTAGTGCTCGGGACGAACCTGGCTCTGAAGATGTTGAATCGCCTCGCTGGCGATTTCCTCGGAGACGGAGTTGCCGACCATCTTCGTGTAGAGATCAAATAGTTCGGTAGGAATGTTCGGCGACTGCCGCTGGCGCGTCTGGACGACGAGGTCGCGCACCATCGACTTCAGCGCCGCGACTTCCTGCGAGATGCTGATCATGGCAACGCCGGTGGCGGCGGGCGTTTCGAGCAGATCCCGTCCGGATGGCGCACGCGTATCAGCAAGCCGGCGCGTGGCCATGCCCGGGCGCGTATAAACCGCGGCGTTTTGGGCTGGAGCGTTTCGCACAATCGCCTCGCGACGACGACGCTCGGCGAGGGCGATGCCGCGACCGGCGGTGATCTCGACCATCTCGCGCCGGCGCAGTCCGAGCCAGCGGCGCTGCTGAAGCGTTCGCGTGTGCAGGATGACGGCATCCGTGCCCATGCTGCTCTTCACCTGCGTGAGCGCTTCGGCCATCGTGGGCGCTTTGAAAGTTTGCAAATTCATAAAGCCTCGACGTCTTGCAACCGGTAGACGTCAGCTATCCATTCATTCCGACAAGTCCAACCGCCTCCACCGAAACATCTGAGACGATCTCGTTATAAGCCAGCACCGCCACCTGCGGCAGCGCCCCTTCAATCATGCGTCGCACCGCCGAGCGAATCTGCGGGCTGCACAGCAGCACCGCATTGCGCCCGGTCTGGGTTAGTTCTGCGACTTTCGTCGATATCTGCTTGACCAACTGCTGCGTCGTCTGGGCCGACATGGTGTTGGTCGTGCCGCGCTCGCCGCGATCGAGGTGTCCATTGATCATGTCTTCCAGTGCCGGCTCGAGCGTCAGGCACCAGAGCCGGTCGCGATCATCCACATATTGCTTGCAGATCGTGCGCGACAGGGCGTTGCGCGTGTATTCCGTGAGAACATCCAGGTCTTTCGTACGAATCGAGAAGTCGCCGAGTGTTTCGAGAATTGTTTCCAGATCGCGAACCGGCACGCGCTCGCGAAGCAGATTCTGCATGACTTTCTGAATTTCGCCCGGTTTCACCAGCGTCGGCACGACTTCTTCGATGAGTGCCGGCAGGCGAACTTTCAGATTATCCAACAAGTTCTTTACTTCCTGGCGGGTCAGAAGTTCGGCGGCGTGCGATTTCACGACCTCTGTCACGTGCGTCGCGAGGACGGCGGTCGCTTCGACAATCGTGTAGTTGAGCATCTCTGCGGTCCCGCGCTCGGATTCGGTGATCCAATAAGCCGGCAAACCAAACGCCGGTTCCGTGGTGCGCGTGCCGCCGGGTATTGGGCCGCTCGTGGCTCCGTTGTCCATCGCCATGAACTGGTCGGGATATATTTCGCCGTGCGCGACCGCCTGGCCCTTGATCTTGATGATGTACGCGCTGGCTCCAAGCTGCATATTGTCGCGAATTCGCACCGGCGGAACGATGATGCCCATCTCCGTGGCAATCTGCCGGCGAATCATGCTGATGCGATCGAGCAAATCGCCGCCCTTGCTGGCGTCGACGACACGAACCAGCCCATAGCCCACCTCGAGCTCCATGGTGTCGACGTCGAGCAGCTTCTCGACCTTTTCGGGCTCTTTCTTGACGGTTGCCTTCTCGCGTTCCTTCGCAACCGCCGCCCCGGCAACGCGCTTCTCCGTTTGGGACATCATGAAAGCGAGCCCGCCGCAGCAGCTTCCGAGCACCATCAGGGGCATCTTGGGCAGACCCGTGAACATCATGAGCATGAGAAACGACGCGGCGATAAACAGCGCCCTCGGCTTGGCAAAGAGCTGGCCAAGGATTTCCTCGCCGAGGTTATTTCGGCTGCTGCTGCGCGTAACGATCAAGCCGGCGCCAAGCGACAAGATGAATGCGGGGATCTGGCTCACCAGACCATCGCCGATCGTCAGCTTGGTGTAAAGCTTCATGCAGTCGAAGATGCCCCACCCGTGTTCGACCATGCCGACGTACAGCCCGCCCAGGACGTTGACGAAGGTGATGATGATGCCGGCGATCGCGTCGCCGCGGACGAACTTGCTGGCGCCGTCCATGGCTCCATAGAAGTCGGCCTCCCGTGCGATTGAATCGCGGCGCTCGCGGGCCTGCGGCTCGGTGATGATGCCGGCGTTCAAATCGGCATCGATTGCCATCTGCTTGCCGGGCATGGCATCCAACGTGAAGCGGGCGGCGACTTCGGAGATACGCCCGGAGCCCTTGGTGATCACGATGAACTGAATGATGAAGATGATGATAAAGATGATGATGCCGACGGCCAGCGAGCCGCGGGTGACGAACTCGGCGAAGGTTTCGACGACGCGTCCCGCGCCCGACATGGCCGCGGTCGGATCGGCGGCGTCGGTGGTGAGAATCAGCCGCGTCGTCGCGACGTTCAGCACCAGGCGGAACATCGTTACCGCCAGCAGAAACGACGGAAACACGGCAAATTCCAGCGGGCTTTGCACGTAAAGCGTCGTCACCAGGACGATGACCGAAAGCGTGATGTTACAAATCAGCAGCAGATCGAGGACCTGCGTCGGCAGTGGCACCAGAATCACCGACAACAGCCCAATGAACACAAAGGGGAAAATCATCCCCCGGTTCTTGTGGACTGTGGCGAAGATCGGATTGGCCGTAAGCGACGACATGAATCCTGGGTTAGCTCACCAATTGCGGCTGCCTGCGGCTCTTGCCCGACAGCTCATAGACATATGCAAGAATCTCAGCGACGGCTGCATAAAACTGCTCTGGAATCTCCTGCCCGACTGCAACGAGCTTATAGAGCGCTCGCGCCAGCGGCTTGCGCTCGAGAATTGGAACGCCGGCTTCGATCGCGATCTCACGGATGCGAGCGGCGATGACGCCCTGACCCTTGGCGATGACGCGCGGCGCGTGCATCGTCTTGGTGTCGTACTTCAGCGCGATGGCAAATTCCGTGGGATTGGTCACGACGACATCCGCGGTCGGCACATCTTTCTTGAGCTTCTTCTTCAGCATCGCCAGCGCCATCTGCCGGCGGCGCAGTTTCATCTTCGGATCGCCGTCCATGCGGCGCATTTCATCTTTCACTTCCTGTTTGCTCATGCGGAGCTTGCGCTCGTGGCTCCAGCGCTGATACCAATAGTCGAGAATTGCGAGGATGAGCATCGCGACGCCGACGCGAATCACGATGGAGTAGATCAACTGGGCGGCGAGCATGAAGATCTCGGTGAACGCAAGCACCTGCACCTTCTGAATGCTCTCGAGTCGGCCATGAATCGCCGAGTAGGCGACGAGCCCGAGCATCACCATCTTGGCCATGCTCATCAGCAGCTTGACCGGGCTTTGGCCGCCGCCGAACAGGCGTCCGAAGCCGCGAACGGGATTGAGTGCGGCAAAGTTGGGCTGGATCCGCGTGGTGCTGAAGATGAACCCGACCTGGATCAAGTTGGACAATATCGCGACGACCACCACCACGATGAGCACGGGCGCCATGGCGATGAATGCGATGTGCACGCCTTGCAGCAGGCCGCTGGGGGCGTTGTCGAAATTGAAATCGGAGAGCGATCGCTGGGAGAGCATTGCCACAAGCAACGACTTGAGCGCCAGCAGCAGCCTGGCGCCGGTCAGGTTCAGCGTGATCATCGCGCCCAGCATGATGAGCGCGATCGTCAGATCATGGCTGCGGGCGATGTTCCCCTGCTCGCGCGCTTCGGCGCGTCGACGTGGCGTGGGTGCTTCCGTTCTATCGCCCGCGTCTTCAGCCATGATTGCAGCTCAGAACCTTTCAAAATCAGGGTGTTGAACTCGCGCCAGCTACCCGCGGCGTCGCCCACACGGTATTCGCCTGATCGAGCGAATCGTGAATGGCGGTCGACAACACCCCCACGCACTGCGGCAGCCCGACCAACAGCACCACGATGCCGATCCACGCGCGAACGCTCAGCGCCGCCGACATCACATTCATCTGTGGAATCACCCGGCCTATCAGCCCGAGGACCAGGTCGACCACAACCATCGTAATCAGCACCGGAGCGGCGACCTGCACCGCCAGAACCGTCGCGCCGTGAAACAGATCAAGCAGGAGCGTAAACAAGTTCTGATCGACCGACACCGACAACAGCGGCAGCGCCTTGAAGCTCTGAACGATGCCAGCGATCATCAGCGTTGCACCGTGTGCCATCAGGAAGATGACCAGCGCGAGCATGAAATACATATCGCCGACGACGGAGCTCTTGCCGCCGAACTGAGGGTCGAACACTTCGCCGAGGTTGAATCCCATCTGCTGGCCGATGATTTCACCGGCCCACTGCACTGCGACGAACGTGAAGCTGAGAACCATTCCCATCGCCAGGCCGAAGGCGATTTCGCCGCCGATTCCGAGGGCCAGACCCCAGGTTGATTCGGGAATCGTCGGCGTCGGCACGCTCGGCGCGATGCCGGCCGCGAGCACCAGCAGGAGCATCACGCGAACCTGCCGTGGGATGCGCGTGCTGCCAAACATCGGTCCGTAGATTGCCAGTCCGGCCAGGCGGAAAACCACCAGCACATACGCGGGAACGAAGTTGAGAACCGCTTGCGGCATGAGCCGACCAACCCCCGAATTGTTTTTCCTACTGCATCAGCGCCGACCCAAACATTTGCGTGGCGTATTCCAGCAGGTAATGGCCCATCCACGGGAACAGCACAATGACTGCCGAGATCATGGCGATGATCTTCGGGACGAACGTGAGGGTCTGTTCCTGAATCTGCGTTACGGCCTGTAATAGAGAGACAAACACGCCAACCGCGACACCAATGACGAGCATCGGCGTCGAGACGATCAGCGCCAGGAGCAGCGTGTGACGGATCAGATCGGTTGCTTGGGAGAGATCGAACTGCATGTGGCACCCTTCCTTGAGTGTCGCCGGCTATCGTAGCCAGTTGCCGGCATCGGGCCGCGTCAGGAATTACAAACCTGCGCTGTCGAACGATCCATCCTTGGACCATCAAGACACCACGTTGCGTGAACTAAAAAATCAGTTCGCCGCAACGTGCGCCGTCACGTGATAAAGCTACCCATTAAGCTCGCCGTTATCAAGTGCCATCCGTTAACAAGTACGAACAGCAGCAGCTTAAATGGCATTGAGATCATGGCCGGCGGCAGCATCATCATTCCCATGCTGATCAGCACCGTGGAAATCACCATGTCGATGATCAAAAACGGCAGGTAAATCTTGAAGCCGAGCAGAAACGCCGTCTTTAATTCACTGAGCATGAACGCGGGGATGAGCGACATGGTTTTCACGTCATCCCACTTCTTGGCCCTCGGCTGGCCGATGGCGTCGGTAAACAGATCCACGTCGTCGTCGTTGCCTGCCTGCATGATCTGGTGAATCATGAACTCGCGAACGGGAACCTGCGCTTTCACAAGGGCCGTCTTCTGATCGATGCCGCCATCCATATAGGGCTTGAGCGCTTCATCGTTGACGCGCTGCCACGTCGGCCCCATCACCAGAAACGTCATGAACATCGACAGCCCGACGAGCACCTGATTCGGGGGAAGCTGCTGCGTTCCCAGCGCCTGGCGAAGCAGCGACATCACGATGACGATTCGCGTGAAGCTCGTCATCATCAGCAGGATCGCCGGCGCCAGTGAAAGGACCGTGAGCAGAACGACAATCTGCATCGCCGACGAGACATTCTCGCGACCACTTAAGTTTGGCAGCTTGCTCATCGCCCCGCTGAACACGGAGTTGCCGCCGGTTTGCTCGGTCGGCGTTGAAGTGGTGGATACCATCTGCACAACCGCGCTCGGTGACGCCGGGCCGACGGGCTTATCGTCAAGTCCGAAAGCCGGGCGCGCCGATAGTACGATCAGCAGCGGTAGAATCATCGCCGCGAGCGATCTTCTTTTGCGTTGAGAATCCATTCTCATCGAGCACCCTTACCTGGCAAAAAGCGAACTACGCGGGATCGGAATCCGGCTTGAACTGCTCGGCCAGCCGCCGCACGCGATCGCGAAGGCCGTCGATTTCGGCCTGGCCCGCCGCCGCCTCGCGAACCTCGTCGGTCTCGTCCATCAGCATCTGCCGATCCGTCGGCTCCGGCGGGGTTTCAATCACTTCAGCTTCGTCGCTGTCAAACTTTCGACTGAATCGCCCGAAAAGCGATCCAAACGCGACGGCCGATGTGGACTTCTCTTCTCGTAGTTGCCCCACCATCGATGCGACTTCATCGGGATCGGAGATTTCGCAGAGCGTCGAAAGCTGCCCGGCGCTGTCTCCCACGACCAGCAGTCGCTTACCGACTCGAAGCAACATGACCTGCTGCTTCGGAGCCAGCGGCGACCGCGAAACCACTTCAACCACTCGACTCTGGGCTTTTCCCGTGGCGGCGGGGAAGAAGATCTTGCCGAACCACCGCAGCAGGAAGATCAGGGCGATGACCGCGAGCAGCGCCCCGCCAACGCGGGAGAAATCCAGCCCTTCAATCGGCTTTATGACCGTGGTTGGCGGCGGATGATCGATCAGGGCGGGCCGCGGGCCGCGAAGGGGCTGATCCCCCAACACCGTGTGAGGCAGGGAAGGTGTGTCCGATGGCGCGACGCCAGCACCGCGCGCCGTCATATTGAGCGGCAGCGACAGAAGCAGGAACATCGCCAGGAGCCGGCTGGTCACAGGCCCTCTTCTTTCACGCCGGCGACAATCTCATTCACGCGCACACAGAAGGTGTCGTTCAGAACCAACACCTCGCCCCGGGCGACGAGCCGATCGTTGACGAAAACATCCACTGGATCACCAGCAAGCTTATCGAGCTCAACCACCGAGCCCTCTGTCAGCCTCAGGACGTCTTCGACGAGCATCTTTGCCCGGCCAAGCTCGATCTTCACATTCAGATCGACATCGCGCAGCAGATCGATGCTCGATACCTGGGCATCCTGAATGACTTGCTGGAAGTTCGGAAGCTTGAAATCCGTCGCGTCCGGCGCGGCGCTGGAGACGCCGAGCGAATTGGGATCTTCAAAGCTGGCCTGTTTTAAGAGTTCTTCGATTGAGACCTGGTCGAGCCCCTCGGCTGTTGGATCAGCTTCGGCAACCGCCGCGGCAGTAGATTCCGTGGAAGGCGCAGTCGGTTCGGTTGGTGGTGTCGCGGAAGCGGCGGCGTTTGGCAGGACCGCCGGTTCCTCAGGAGCAGACTCTGACATGACCCACCATCCTTGGTGATTGCAGCACGGACCTCATGTCCATGCAATACGCATCAGCCTGTACGATGGGTTTGTTCAGTCAGTTCGGAAGGGGATGCACTGCGGCACCAGCACTTCTTCGATGACCCCATCGCCCAGTATTCCGTCGAGCTGGTATTTTACCTGCCTTCGGAGGGTTTCAAGTCCCGGCTCCGAAGCGCCGTCCAGTTTCTCCGGATCGCTTTCAGCAATGATGGTGCGGATGCGGTCTTCAATCAAGGCCTTGTTGTCCTTGAATGACTCTTTCACCCGATCTTCGTTGTCGGCCTTGGTGACCACGAAGATGCTGGTGCTGTACAGAATACTGCGGCCGTTGGCGCGATTGAGGGCCTTAAAATCGACGACTTGAATCTCGACGGTCTTCTTGTCTCCCGCCTTGCCCTTGCCGCCTTTGTCCCCTTCCGCGCTGACGAGTTCCGCGCCGGGCGCGGTCTGCGGTTTCGATCCCAGAAACTTGAAGCCGGCGAACAGCACGGCTGCTTCAATGACCATTACCCCGCCCAGCAACACGGGCATCTTGCCGAGCAACCCGCCCTTGGGTTTCTCCGCGGATTTATCGCCAGCGGGCGCGGTGGCCGGGGCAGGCGCGGCGGCATCAGGCTTTTTCTCGGGCTTTTCCGACATGATTCGATCTTTGCCAAAACGTCAGAACCGGCCAGCGCGAGACGCCGGCCCGGTTTCTCTATCGGCAAATGCAATCGAAGACTTGGCTAACTTTTTCTCAGACAGAGCCTAATCCGAAATCGGCCGGCGAACGATCCGAGCGTATTCGATCGCCTTGCGGACCACGTCCTGCAGCGATTCGCGGACCATCATCTTCTCGCCGGTATCGCAGCAGACCATCGTGTCCGGCGTCGATTCGACGTAACGAATCTTGTCGGCGTTTACGACGAATGATTGTCCGTTCAAGCGTGTGAGACAAATCATGGGATTCACCGTTTTGTTAGAAATCCTTAAGCCACGCTAGTGCTGCTCAGCAGTTCCTGTATAAGCTGGTCGGCGGTCGTGATGACTTTGCTGTTGGCTGAGAATCCTGTCGAAGCCACGATCATGTTCGTGAATTCCGTCGAGAGATCGACGTTGCTCTGCTCGAGCGATGAGCCGCGAATCGCGCCGGCGCCAAATTCCGTGGGCGCGCCGATCTGCGCGTTGCCGCTGCCGGCGCTGGCCTGATAGTTATTGCCGCCCTCATCGACCAAACCCTCCTGATTGGTGAACGTCGCCACCGCAACCTGGCCCAGCGTGCGGGTCTGTCCGTTGCTGAAGGCGCCGGTGATCGTCCCGTCAGTGCCGACGCTGAACGAATCCAGCGTGCCGGCGGGAAAGCCGTCCTGCGTCGAGACCGTCGCCGTCGACTGCTGGCCCGATAGTTCCGTCATCCCCGAAAAATTCAGGTTGATGCTCAGCGGCGTCGTCGCGCCGGTGCCACTCCGGTTGATCGTGATGCCGGTGCCCATGGTCGACTTTAGATTGCCGTTGTTGTCGAAGGTTAGGGTGCCGGTGCCGAGATTAAGACCGCCAGCCGTGTTGTCGGCGCTGTTGGCGTAGAATTGCCATGTGTTGCCGGCGCTCGACTTGCTTTGCAGCACTGCCGTCACATCCACCAATACCGGCGCGCCCAGCGAGTCATATGCCTGAAAGCTCGTATGGACAGACTCGCCCGTTGGGTTGCTGGTGAAGCCGGCGGCATCCGTTCCGTCGGCAAAGGTTAGCGGCGATGCGCCCGTAGACGCTGTCAGCGACAAGGTCGGGATCTCAATGGCATTGGCGGTTCCGGTGTTACCCGTAATCACAAAATGCGAGCTGTCGGGAGCAGTGCCGGCCTCCATCGTGGCGCCGGGCGGAGCCGTCGTCGAAGGCGGCGCCACCGTTGTGTCGATTCCCATCGATTGCGTGATGAAAGTCTGGAAATCACTGGCGGTGCTGGTATTGGTGACGGTAAACGTCGAGGGAGACAGGGAACGCCCGCCCTTATTCCCGGCCAGTGTGATCGTTTCGCCGGCGGTAAACGCCGGTGTCGTCGGTGAGCTGGCCGAGGCAAGATCGGTCAGCAAATTCGTGCCGCTCGGCGCCGTCGCCGGTGCGCTGATGCTGACCAAATCCTGGCTCGTCAGAATGCTGGCGCCGGTTGCCACGGCGCCGGAGCTGTCGAGATTTCCCACCACCGTCGCGTTTTCCGTGGCCTTGGCGACGTCCTTTTCACCCAGCGGAACAACAATATTCTGCAGCGCGCCGGGCGCAACATTCCCGTTGGCGTCGACACCGTACCCCTGAACGAAGTCGCCGGCGGACGTCACGAGCTGATTTGCGTCGTTGAGCGTGAAATTGCCGTCCCGCGTATACAACTGACCCGCCCCCTTCACGACGAAGAAGCCGGAACCGTCGATGGCCATGTCGGTTGATTGGCCTGTCGCCTGAATCGCGCCCGCGGTGAAATTCTTCTCAATACTTGCCACCGTCGTTCCCAACCCCTCCTGGTCCGGGTTCGTTCCGCCGGAGTCGGTGCTGGGTGCCGATCCATCGGTATCCGTCTGGTAGAACTGCGGTGCAAACTGCACCAAGCTGCTTTTGAATGCGGTGGTATTCGAGTTTGCAACGTTATTGCCGATGACGTTGAGCCAGGTCTGATTAGCTTCAAGTCCGGACACTCCGGTATACAAAGCGCCAGTGAGTCCCATACGGAAATACCTTGGAAAGAACTTGCGTAGCTGCGACGGTTGTGGACCTCAGCCGATTACGCGCCAGTCGTGGCCGGCGCCGGGTTGGCAATGCCAGTCACGTTGCTCAGTGACAACTGCCCGCCTTGTTGCAGCGAAAGCGTCACGCCGGTGCTGCTGACCTGCACGCTCGAAACCGTGCCGCTGATTGGGTTACTGTTCACGTCAAGCCCGGAAACCTGCTTGCCCATCAGGCTCGACGCCGCGCCAATCTGCGACTGTGTCGTGAGCGTCTGCATCGTCGTCTGCAATTGAGAAGTCGATTGAATCTGACCAATCTCGCTCATCTGGCTCATAAGCTGGTCACTGCTGGTCGGATTCAACGGATCCTGATTCTCCAACTGGGTCATCATGAGGTTCATGAAGTCCGTCGTGTTGAGATTCAGCGACGGATTGCTCGTTGTCGAACTGCTGCCGCTCGTGTTCGTTGTTCCTGAAGTTGAACCGACGGGTGTGGTAGTCATGCTCTTGGATTCGGAAGGAGTTTGAATATGTGATGAAAAATCGGACGCGGTAATCTGGCTCGCGCACAACTCTGCGCGGCTCGGCGGCAAAGCCTGCGCGTTACGCCATCAAATCCAAGGGATCGCTACCCTTCATCAGTTTCTTCCACATGCGTTGCAGCATCTCGCGGCGCTGCTGGCCCTGCGCGTCGGCATCGGTTTTCTGCTGCGACTGCGATCCGCGCTGACCATTCGATTGCGACTGGGTGGACGTTGAATCCTTCGGCAGTTGCGTCACGTGAAGCTTCTCAACCGTAATGCCCTGGGCTTCCAGCGAGTTTTTCAAATCGCCGAGGCTATGGCTCAGCAGTTTCGCCGTCTGATCTTTCTCGGCAGAGAACGACGCCGAGATGACGCCGTCGCGCACCTCGACGCGAACCTGCATCATGCCCAGTTCCGGCGGATTGAGTCGCAGGTTCATCGTACCGCCATCAGGAAGCAGCTTGCCCTGAATGTCCGAGACGATCTGCGGATGATTCGCTTCCGAAAACTGCGCCTGCAGCGACGCCGGTGTGTTGGTCGCCTCGGCTGCCGGTTTGGAAGTGGCTGCCGCTTGCGCCGGCTGCTGCTCTTGCTGACGCGAAGCTAACGCCTGCGCGAAGCCCAGCCGATCCACAAGATCTGAAGCGGATTTCGCCGTCGATGTTGAATCGCCGTCCGCGCGGGCGGTCGAGCTGGTCGCGACTTCATCGGTTGCCGCTGAGTCGTCATCGCTGGTCGCGTCGGCAGTAGTGTCTGCCGAGTCACTGGTGTCGGCCGCGTTGGTTGCAGCCGCACGCGCCGCGGCCGACTTTGCCGTTGGCGTGGTCGAGACCTGTGTCGCAGTCCCGGAGTTCGCGGCTTGCGATGACCCGTCGCCAGCGGTTGAGGCAACCGAAATAGACGGCGGCGAGGGTGCCTTCTGTGGCGAAGTCTGCGCGGCGAGCGCCGCCTCCGCGGTCGTTGGGTCTGTTGTTTCCGACGCCACAAGGGCGGCTCGTTTTGCGGTTTTTTCTGCTTTCCCTGATTGCTGGGTGCTGTCACTGCTCGCCTGGGCCGGCGATGCCGTGGTGTCGGGGGCCGGCGGCTTGGTCGCGGTTGTTGTTTTTATGACGGCATTGGCAGCCCCCGATGAAGCATCGCCGCTCTTAGACTGATCCTGCGATGCAGCCTTGTCCTTCGATGCGGCCTTGTCCTGCGTCGCGGAATCCTGCGCCGTTGGATCTTCTGCCGTCGCGTTGGGATCGCCCTGTTGATCGGCGGCCTGCGGATCCTCGTCTTGAACTTCCGATTTCTTCCCGGCGGGCGCGTTTGCATCCCGCTCGCCGGTGGCTTTCGGTTTCACGGCCTTCTTTGCCGACGGTTTGGCGGGCGGCTGCGGCTTGGACGCCGGTTTGGCGGCGGCCGTCTTTGCCTTGCTCGCGTCGCGAAGCGTGTTGTCGAACGGGCTGGGCGTCGAATCGTCCTTTGTTCGACTTGTTGAAGAAGAATGCGAAGCGGTCGGTGCGGATGATGTGGCGCTGCTCAGTTGCAGAACGGTTGGGGGCATATCATCCGTTTATCGGACGACTGGTCGGCTCTCCTTTGCGGATCTTTTCCATGATTTTTTCAACGCGGGCCGTTTCATCCGGTGATTTGAACTCCGCGATGATCTTTTTGACCGCCAGCGGATCCATCGCGGCGAAATAGTCCTTCACTACGTCATCGTCGAGCCCGGCAAAGACTGCCTTCACTTGCTTGGGCTGCATCGCGCTATACAAATCCAGCGACTTCTGAAAACCCGCATCCGACGCGAGCTTCGCGGCTTGCGCCTGCTGATCCTGAAATACCTTGCGCTCGGCTTCAAATGTCGTGCGATCATCGGTCAGCTTCTGCTGCACGAGATCGAGCTGCGCCTGACGCTGCCCCAAAAGCTGATCCTTCTGCTCCAATTCGTATTGACGCTGGTCGAATGTTTTTTGAACGAAATCAACCTGCTGCCCCGCCGGCAAATTCGATTTGTGCGCCAGCAGTGCCTCCAGAACCATGGTCGGTCGCGTTGTTGGATCGCTGGGCTGCGTGGTCGGGGCTTCGGGCGCTGACGGGGGAAAGAGCACCAGCTTGATTTGATCGATTCGGTCGCGGTTCAGGTGCCCGCCGCTGCGCAGCCACGCGGCCAAGCCGATGACGACGAGAAAATTCAGCGCCAGCACGCCCGCAAAGACATCCCAAAGTCGTTTCATGGCGCGGTCTCCGACTCGCGGGCAATCGCGTAGCTCATCTGCGTCGACAGTTCATCAAGCGCCCCCGCTTCAAGCCGGGCCTGCTCGGCTTTCCATCGCTCCAGATGCCGCTCGCGAAGCTTCTCCAGGATCTTTTTCTGCTTGGTGGCCTCGGCCAACGCGGCTCGCGCGGCGTCAACGGCGATCTGTTGATTCGCGATCACCTGCGCCGACTGATGAACCTTGCGTTGCATGCCAAGCATGTATCGGCGATGGGCCGCCAGATAGCTCATATTCAGCTTGCCAACCAGGTGGTTCTCCCGAACGTCAGCCGCGTTTCGCGCTACCTCATCGGTAATCGCGCGCAGATCACCCTGCATTCGCACCAGCTCGGCCGAGACTGTCGCCAGGGCGCGCTGATGCTCCTGTTCGATGCGCTCGCGATGTCGCAGCACCCCGTCGAGTTTGAAGATGAATTGCGCCACAACGAATCCTTATGCCGATTTCTGCGGTGCCGGTTTTTGCGCTGGTGCTTTGCCCGGTTGCGATTTGGTGCGAATCACTTTTTCAAGCTGATCCACCCACATATTCAGTTCACCAAGCTGCTTCCGCGTCTCCGGCAGCGTGCAAGCCACGCCGGGCCCCTGCTGCAAGAACGCCAGAATCCGCGGGCGTGCCTGCACCGCCAGGTCATAGTCAGGATTCGCGCCGGGAACATACGCGCCAATGTTCACGAGGTCTTCGATGTCGGCGTATGTCGCAACCAGCGAGAGGATCCGCCGAGCCATTTTCTGTTGTTCTGCGTCGCTCACGTCGCCGCGCACGCGGCTGATGCTTTGGACAACGTCCACCGCCGGGTAATGTCCACGATTGGATAGCGCACGATTCAGCCAGATGTGACCGTCGGTGATCCCTTTCACCGCATCCGGAATTGGCTCGTTAAAGTCATCGCCCTCGACAAGCACCGTGTAGAAACCCGTGACCGACCCCGTCTGCGTTTTACCCGCACGCTCCAGCACCTGCGGCAGGAGCGCAAAGACGCTCGGCGGGTATCCCTTCGTCGCCGGAGGTTCGCTGGCGGCCAGGCCGATCTGACGCTGGGCATGGCACAAGCGCGTCAGCGAATCCATGATTAGCAGGACATGCTTGCCGCGATCGCGGAAGAATTCAGCGATGGTGCAGGCGGCTTTCGCCGCGCGAACGCGCATCAGAGCCGGCTCGTCACCCGTACTGACGACGACCACGCACCGCTTAAGTCCGTCCTTCCCAAGTGTGTTGTGCAGGAACTCCTGCACCTCGCGGCCCCGCTCGCCAATCAGCGCGACGACGGACACATCCGCGCTCGTGTGCTTGGCGATGTTCGAAATCAGCACGCTCTTGCCAACGCCCGGGCCGGCGAAGATTCCCATGCGCTGGCCGAGTCCGCAGGTGAGCAGGCCGTCGATCGATCGAATGCTCGTGGAGATGGGCTGGCGGATGTTGTGGCGATCCATCGGGGCCGGGGCGGCGGCATCGATGCGGCGCAATTCGCCCATCGGCAGAGGGCCGAGACCGTCGATCGGGTTGCCGAGCCCGTTGAGAACGCGTCCCAATACCTGGGGCGAGCACCAGATTCGCGGCGTTGATGTCAAGTTCTGAATGGTGTCGCCGCGGGCGACCCCCGCGGTCGTCGTCAGCGGCATCAGCAGCGTGCGATCCTGGCGAAAGCCGATGACTTCGGCGGTCGATTGCTTCTGCCCGAAGCTGTGAATCGCGCACAAACTGCCCAGCGGCAGTGGCAGTCCCGACGCTTCGATCGTCAATCCCGCGATCGACTGCACCGTGCCCCGCACGCCCATCGGCATCGAGGTCTCGACGGCATCAAGCTGGGGCGTAAGCAAACTCACGCGGCATCCTGCGCCGGCGGCGTCGGAAGCAACTCGGCGGCGATACGATCCAGTTGCGTGTCAACCGTCGCGTCAATCTGCCCAGTCTCCGTGAATACCCGGCACCCGCCCGGTTGCAGCGCCGCGTCTTCGATTACCGTCACGTGCGCCAGCGTCGGCCACTGCAGTTGCAACGCGGGCAGAGTTTCATCCAGAAGCTTGCGCTGGCTCGGATGAATCGCGATGCGAATGTCGGCCGATTTGATCACCAGCTTCATCGCTTCGCGCAGATTCTCGATGAGAACCTGCGGATCAAGCACGGCTTGCCGTTTGGTGATGCGCCGCGCGATCGACAGCGCCAGCTTTACAACTTCAACAAGCCCTTCCCCTTCCATCTGATTGCGGCTCTGATCGAGCGTCGTCGCCGCGGCGTTGAACGCGGCCGACGCCTGCGTGAACTGAGCTTTGAATTCGGTCAGCGCCTGTTGATGCCCCGCCTGGCGCCCTTGCGTCAAGCCCTCGGCGGTTCCTTCCCGGCGGCCATCGATTTTTCCCGCGGTATATGCCTCGGTCTTCAGCGATTGGGCTTCGGTCTGGGCCGCGGCAAGCAGTTGCTCGGCCCGCTGCTGGGCGCGAAGAATCAAGTTCTTCGCATGGCGCTCGACATCCATCATCGAGAACGGAACCATCGACGACGGCGTGTTCTCCGATTTAATCAGCCCCATCACGAACCACCGATCGAGTTAGACGACCATTTCCTTCTCGCCGCCGCGACCGGCGATGATGATGTCGCCGGCGTCTTCGAGGCGCCGCACCACGTCCACGATCTTCTGCTGTGCGGTTTCCACATCGCTGACCCGCACGGGGCCCATGTACTGCATGTCCTCCTGAATAAGCTGCGACGCGCGCTCGGACATGTTCTTGAGAATCTTGTCCTTGAGTTCCTGGCTCGCGGTCTTGAGCGCCAATGCCAGCTCTTCGTTTTCGACTTCCTTGAGCACCGATTGAATGCCCTTGTCGTTGACCAGCAGGATGTCTTCGAACACGAACATGAGCCGCCGAATCTGCTCGACCAGATCCGGATCCTCGGCTTCGAGGCCCTCCATGATCCCCTTCTCGGTGGAACGATCGGCGAGATTGAGCATCTCGGCCACGGTGTCGACGCCGCCGGCTTTTTCGAACGTCTGGCTGACAATGTCGCTCAGCCGGTGCTCCAGCCCGCGCTCGACTTCCTTGATCACCTCCGGGCTGGTCTGCTCCATATTGGCGATGCGCTTCACGACCTCGATCTGCTTTTGCCCGGGAAGCCCGACGAGAATTTCAGAGGCTTTCTGCGCCGGCAGGTGAGCGAGAATCAGCGCGATCGTCTGCGGGTGCTCATCCTGAATAAACGTCAAAAGGTTTTCGCTTTCGGCTTTCTGCAGAAACGAAAACGGGGTCGTCTGCACCTGCTGCGTCACCTGCTTGATCACCCGATTGGCGTCATCTTCCTTCAGACTTTTTCGCAGCAGCGCTTTTGCGTATTCCAGGCCCCCTTCCGAAAGGTAAGAGTTGGCCAGGGCCAGGTTATAAAACTCGCCGAAGACGGTGGATCGCATCGCGACGGGCACCTCGCCCATCGAAGCGATCTCGCGGCTGACTTCCTCAACCGCCTCGGGCGGCAGGCGGCGCATGATCTCCGCGGCCTCGTCCTGCGAGATTGACAGCAGCAGCACCGCCGCCTTTTTCACACCGGCCAGGTCGTCTGCCATGGGTCATCAAGTCCTGTTGAGCCAACGTTTCACGAGTGACGCCGCCGCGTCGGGATTTTCGCGTACCAGCGTCGAAACCTGGTCAACCATCTGCTGTGATTTGATCGTATCCTCGTTGAGTTCCATGCCATCGAGTGTCGCGCCGCTGCCGGGAGCTTCCCCAACGAGCGTCTCGCCGGCCAGCATCTGCGGCGAGACCTGCGCCGGCTGCGATTGCACCGCCGGCACCACCACCGGCGTTGATTTGCGAACCATCATCGTCGCCATGAACAGGCTCATCACCGCCAGCCCGCCCAGCGCGAGTTCCTTGAAATGCATGCCGACGAATCCGGTCATGTTGGCCATGGTCGTCGCCGGCGCCAGTTGCGGCGGCGCGGTTTCCTCGCCCACGTCCGGCCAAGTGTCCATCGCCAGCTTATCCGGATCGGCCATCACCAGCATGTCCGCAATCGATTTGCGCAGATCCTTTTCACGCAAAGTGATGTATGGATCAAGCTGTGTCGGCGTGGGCGCGCTAATCGTCGGGTTATGAGCCTTGAATTCGGTCACGAAGTAGCTGATCGGAATCGACACCGATGCCCCAACCACCTTGGCATCGCCGGCCGGTGTTCGGCTGGTAATGTGCGTCTCGGGGATGACGTTCTCCATCTCGCTTTCGGTATGGGTATGCGTCTGCACCTGCGACGGTGCTGAAGCCGCCGGCGTCGGCGTCAACGCGGTGTTCGGCACGACTCCCCCCTCGCCGGATGTCGCGGTCGGCGTATTCGACTCTTCGGTGTCTTCGCTGGTTCGCGTCGGCTTCGACACCACACCCTTGGCGTCAACCTCGCGTTTGTCGGTCTGCGTGCTGGTGCTGTTGAGTTCCACCGTCACCGTCACCTGCATCTTTGGAATGTATTGATAATGCGTTTTTACGCGGCCAACTTCATACGCTTCCCGGCGCTGCCGCATCTCAAATGCATCACCCGCCGACGCCAGCTCATCCCGTTCCGGATCGTGAATCCGCTGCGGCGTGCCGTTGACGACGACGGTCACGTGATCCAGCGTCAATCCGGCCTGAGCGCCCTTCAGCAACTCCGCGGCGGCATCCACCAGATTCTGGCTCGAACCCTTGCCGGGAACCATCGTGATGTTCACGCTGGCCGTCGGCGTGATGTCGCCGCTGCCGATTCCGCGATGGCTTTCCGGATCAATGATCACGTCTGCGCTGGCCACGTCCGGAATGTTGCTGATAATTCTGGAGAGAAACTGCTGCTTTGCCCGATTCCACAGACGGTTGTCTTTGGATTCGGAATTCCAAGGCGTGCTCTGGGAGAGAACATCCTTGAAGCCGTCATCGGTGATCTTCGGCATTGCCTTGGCGAAGGTCAGCGCCGATAGCGCGTCCATCCGAAGATCACTGCGGATCATCAGCTTGCCGCCGACGGCTTCGGCATGAATGCCGCGGCCCGACAGCACATCCTGCATCCGGCCCATTTCTTCATCGCTGAAGGTCTGATTCAAGAGGGGAATGACTTCGGAATCACCGGCGTATTTGCCCCACCAGATGACCGTGATGGCCATGATCGCCACCAGCGTGGCAGTAAGCATCTTCTGCGTGGCGCTAAGCCCCGCAAGCTGCTGCTGAATACGATCGAGCTGAGCTTTGATGAAATCCATGGTGAGGCCCTCCTTGGCCAATGGGTTTCAAATGATGCGGCGTGTCGCGTCCGGCGTGCGATCCTCGCAGCCGTCTCTCTGCTCTTTAGTTATACCGAGATATTTTTGATTTCATCATACGCGTCCATCAATTTTGCACGAATTGCCAAAAGCGTCTGAAAAGCCAGGTCGGACTTTTCCACGGCGGTCATCACGCCGGTAACGTCATCGCTCTTTCCAGTGGTGAGGCCCTCGACGGCTTTGCTCGCATCCTGCTGCAAGCGTGAGACCTCATCAATGCTGCTCTTGAGCGTGTCGGCGAAACTGCTGCCGGTGGGCGCGGCGGTCTGCTTCGGCGCGCCAACGGCCTGGCCGCCGATTTTTGAAATGAGATTGTTGTCAGCGCCGCTGATCACCCAAAACGCTCCGCGATTACAACTAGGCCAGCAGACGCAACGACGCGTTGATCATCGACTTGGTCACTTCCATCATCGTCACGTTCGCTTCATACGCGCGACTGGCTTCGATGGAATTCACGAACTCAACCGTCGGATCAACATTCGGCGTGTTAATCCATGCCTGCGTGCCTTCGTCCCACTTGGGAATGAAGGGAGACGCATCCTGCTTCACTTCCTTAACGTGCACGCCGGGCTTGGAAGGGTCGCCGGCCTGACCCGGCGCGAGCACCGCGAAACGCCGGCGGTATGGGTTGTTTTTCCCGTTCGCATCCATGTCGGTGTTCACGTTGGCGACGTTCGCCGCCATGATGTCCATGCGCATGCGCTGGACGGTCAAGCCGCTTGCGCCGATGTCGAGTGCGTCAAACATAGTTCACCTGTTACGGTTGGCCTCTAAAGCCTAAGGTTGCCCTTTAAGCGCCATCTGCATGATCTGAAATTGATGCCGCAATAGCTCGATCGCCACGTTGTGCATCAGGGCGTTCTTCGCCTGGTCGCTCATGAGCTGTTCCATCGATCGCTGCTGGCCGTCATGAAACAGAATGCCGTGATGCGATTCGATCGGCTTGTTCGCAATGTCACTGAAATCAACTGAGCCGGGCCCGGATCGATCGGCCAGGCGAGCATGATCGGAAAGCATCTGCTGGAACTTCTCCAGCGACAGATCCTTCTGCTGATAGCCCGGGGTGCTGACGTTCACGACGTCTTCGGCAATCAACCGGTGGCGCGCCGCCGTGAACCGGAGCGTCTGCTCCAGGTATGGTGTCGCGCCCTGGTTGATCAACCGATCGATGAACATCGAGTACGCCTTACCTCAAACGTCATGCCATCAAATTCATCTCGAAAAAATCGAGAGATTTCGTCATGTTCATTCGGCAATTGTTGCGCGATTCGGCAAGAGCTGCGCTCAAACCGTCTCGGCCAGTTGTCCTTCGTCTTTCCAGCGCTTGAGCTTCATGCCCAGCGTTCTGACGCCGATGCCTAATGCGCCGGCAGTCTTCTGGCGATGGCCCTTAAATTGTTGCAGCGTGCTGAGAATGACTTGCCGCTCGATATCCGCCAGCGGCTTGCCTGCCAGATCTTGCACGCTGGAAGTGCGAGCCGACCCGATCTTCAGCCACGGCTCCAGCGTCGCGGCCCGAATGACGCCGGGCTCTGGTTCCAGTACGCATGCACGCTCGATGATGTTCTGAAGTTCGCGCACATTGCCGGGCCAGGTGTAGCGCTGCAGCAGTCGCAGGGCTTCGGGCTCCACGTGCCGGAACGTCGAATTCTCGCGCCGCGCGATCTGATGCAGGAAGTGTCGCGACAGTTCGAGGATGTCCTGCGTCCGCTGCCGCAGCGGCGGAATTTCGATTGGGACCACATTCAATCGATAGAACAGATCCGAGCGGAACGAGCCTTCCTCAACGGCCTGATCGAGATTGCGGTTCGTCGTCGCGACGACGCGAACGTCAACCTGCTGGCTCATGCTGCTGCCGACGCGCTCGAAGGTGTTCTCCTGCAATACGCGAAGCAGCTTGGCTTGCAGACTTGGCGCGATTTCGCTGATTTCGTCCAGCAGCAGCGTGCCGCCGTCGGCCAGCTCGAATCGGCCGCGCCGCAAACGATCGGCTCCGGTGAACGCACCCTTCTCGTGGCCGAACAACTCGGATTCAAGCAGGTTCTCGCTGAGCGCGGCGCAGTTCACCGCGAGCATCGGCCGCTCGCGCCGCTCGGAGGCCTGGTGAATCGCTCGTGCCACGACTTCCTTGCCCGTGCCGCTTTCGCCGCGGATGAGCACCGTCGCGCTGCTGCGGGCGACCAACTCGATGCGCTTCCGCACGTCGTTCATCTCGTCCGATCCGCCCACCAGCGGCCTGGGCGCCAGCGAGTCGGTGATGGTGCGCAGCGCCTGGTTCTCGCGAATCAGCCGGCTGTGTTCGAGCGTGCGCTCGATCAGCAGGCGGATTTCGTCGCCGTCGAAGGGTTTTTGAATGTAGTCGTAGGCGCCGAGCTTCATCGCCTCGACGGCCGTGCTCACCGTCGCGAAGGCCGTCATCAGCACGACGGCCATTTCCGGTCGCAGCCGCTTGGCCTCGGCCAGCAGTTCCAGCCCGGTCATCTTCGGCATCTTCAGGTCCGTGATGAGCAGGTCAAACCGCGCCGCCTGCAGCTTGGTAACGGCGGCCACTCCGTCGCCGCACGCGACGACGTCATGGCCCTCGCGGGCCAAGATGCCGGCCAGCGAGTCTCGCATCATGTCCTGATCGTCGGTCACCAGAATTCGTGCCATTTCAATCTCCGAAATCAAACTCGAATCTCAAACCGCGCGCCGCCTGCCGGGTCATTGGCGGCGGTAATCGTTCCGTCGTGGGCCTCGACAATGCGATGCACGATCGACAGCCCCAAACCGGTTCCCTCGTCCTTCGTGGTGAAGAACGGGTTAAATATGCGATCCAATATGTTGGCCGGAATTCCCGACCCTTCGTCGCGCACCGCGATGCGGAACTGCCGGGCTTCGCCGTCGGCGGGAGCGCCGTATTCCAGCCGCACCGTCGCCCCCGCTTCGCAAGCCTCGGCGGCGTTGCTCAGCAGATTGACGATCGCCTGCCCGAGCATGAGCGCATCGGCTTTCACGGGCAATGAAACCGGCCCGGCAACATCGCACGTAACGCCGCGATCGGTGAAGCGGCACTGCGCCAGCTCGACCGACTGACTTACAATTTCCGCCAGATCGGTGTCGCGCAGATTCACGGCAATCTCGCGGCTGAATTGCAGCACCTGCCCGACGAGCGCCTCAACGCGTTTCACGCCGTCGGAAATCTTGCGAACGATGGAGAGCGAATCCTCGCGGCCGGCCAAATCCTTGCGCAGCATCGACGCATAGAGCTGAATCCCACCGAGCGGATTGCGAATCTCGTGGGCGAGTCCCGCCGCCATTTCACCGAGTGCGGCTAACCGATTGCTGCGCTCGAGCTGGCGATTCTTCTCGCCCAGTTCGTTCGACAGCGACACGACCGTTTGCGTCAACTGATCGTGCGATTTCTGCAGCCGTTCGGTCACTTCGCTGTACGCGAGGATGATGCGGCCCAACTCTTCGATGCGCCGCGCCGTATCCGGCTGCACCGGGCGCGGCACGGGCGGGCAATCGACTTGTTGAGCCGTCGGCGCCATCATCGCTTCACGTCCATTCGCGGCGGACGCTGGCCGTACGCGGCAGCGCCGTACATCCGATTTACCTGGCGAGCGCTGGTCGTTTGACGAAGTTGTTTGCCGATGTTCAGTCGACGCTGTTGCAGGACCAACGCGTCATCGCGGTCGGCGGCGGTAATCTGCTCGAGCAATTGCCGCGACTCGGCCACCAGCGACTCGGCCTTCTGCCGATCTGCGTCCCCAAGCTGTCCAAGAAATGTCGTCCACTGTTTCTTGATCGGCCCGAGGGTTTTCTCGGCCTCCGACATCTGCTCGACGACGCTCTGGCGACTTTTGAGCACCTCCAGAAGCTGCTCGACGTGACCCTGACGAATATGCTCGTGCTGAATCTGCGAGAGCTTCGCGAGCCGACGATGGCATTCAACCTGCTCGCTCAGCGATTTCAGCGTGCTCAGCGGATTGTTCGATTCGGTGGAATTCATTGCATCGTCCCTCCGCCGCCGGTGTTGGCGAAGCGTTGCGCGGCCTGCTTCTCGTCTTCAAGCCCGTTCCACAGGCCGGCGTCGTTGGTCCACTTGAGCCACTGTGTCCAGTATTCGCGCGGCATCGAGAACGCGCCGTTGGCGAACGCCTCCTGTGGCATGCGCGCCAGCAACGTCATCGCGCGCTCATTGGCGTGCTTGGCTTCGTTGAACTTCTTCTGCTCGCAGTACGCGTTGACGATCTGCACGTAGGCCGACAAGGCCGACGAATCATCCTTGTAGCGCATCGCCGCGGTGTCGTACGCGCCGATCGCGGCTTCGAATTCCCGCATCGCGTACAGGCAATCGGCCCGATAGAAATAAGCGAGCTTCAGATACAACTTGTCGAGATCCCCGACGGGCTCGCGATCGTGGAAAAGATCGACAAGCTGGTCGTAATACTTCTTGGCGTTGCCGAGTCGTTCGTTGCGCGCCGACGCGATATCCGCGGCGTTGGCGGCCGTGCCGGGTGGTTTGGCGGTCTGCAATGCCGCCGCACTTTTGCGGTAGCACTCGGCGGTCAGGAAAAGCAACTGCGCCTTCCGCGGATCGGTCGGATACCGCTGCATCATTTCTTCAAGGCGCTGCACCGCTTCCTCATATCGCGATGTGCGGGCATAAAGCTGCGACAGCTCAAAGAGCGACTGTTCAAATTCTTCCGCGTCCGGCGACAGCACCGGGCTTTGCAGCACCGACTGCAACACCGTTTCCGCTCGCGAATAGAACTGCGGACCCTTCGCGAGATAGGCCTGCGCCAGCGGCACGCCCGATTTGCTTGCCGCCAGGCTTTGCGGATAGAGCAACTGATTTCGCTCGAACGCCGCGACGGATTTGTCGAACAAACCCATGGCCTGATACGCGCGGCCCAGCCGCAGCAGCGCGTCGGGCGTCTGCCCGTCCTGCGGGCGCTCGGCGGCAAACATCTCCAGCGTCGATGTCACCATCTGCAAGTCGCCGGCGCGGTCATACAGCTCGACCGATTTCCACATCGCCTCGGCGTGATCTTTGTCATTGGCGACAGTCAGCGATCGCGAGTACGCGATGTATCCATCCGCCGCCAGCGTGCGCGATTTCTTGACCTTCTGCTGACGCAGAAGCTTCTCCACGGCATTGGGCGCCTCGGCGATGGTCTGCTCGACCTGATCGGCCTGCCGCTCGTAAACCGACGCCAGCCGTTGGAAGAACTCCGGCTCGCTCCTGGGCTCGATCATTTTTTCGTAGCCGAGCAATTCGAGCGCGCCGTCGTATCGTTCCTGCCCGTTGAGCACCGCCGCCGACTGTCGCACACCAGCCAGTACCTCAGGCTTATTCTTGTCATCGGTGGCGCCGCCGAGGATGTGGTTCACCAGGTCGTGCATATCGGACAGCCCGGCGGCTTCCTGCCCGAGCGCCAACCGGCATTCCCCACGCCCAAGCCGAGCCAGCGGAGCAACTGCGGACGCAGGATGCCCCGCCAGCACGGCCTGATAGAACGACGCGGCTTCGCGCGGATCGTTCTGTTGTTGACGGATCTTGCCGAGCAAAAACGCCGCGTCGGCATCCAGCGGAGCCGACGTCTTCAGCTCATTGCGCGCCACGCGCAACACGCGCTCGGCCTCGGGAAGCTGGCCGGTCTTGTAAAGGCAATATCCGAGCCAATAGTTCGATTCACCCTGTTCCACCGGATCGGCGCTAAGCCGGCGCGATTCCTCGAACAGGCTCTTGGCATCAAGGAAACTGCCGCGACTGCTCATCAATCGGCCGCGCTGGCGCAGGCCCCAAGCTCGCTCGCTGTCGGCCAGCTTCGGTTCTTTCAGGTATTCATCGATCGACGCTTCCGCCGGAGCCGTGTCGGGCAGCGCGAGTTGCAGTTCGATGACTTTGCGCTGAAGGTTCGGAAACCGCCTGGCGTCCATGGCGATGGCGCTGCGATAGGCGTCGAGCGCCGGCGCGTTTTCGCCGATGGCTTCGTAGCTTTCGCCGAGCCGGCGATAGATGTCCGGGTCGGGCTTAATGCCTTCGCCGAGCGCCATTTTGCTTTGTTCAATGATGCGCTCGTGATTGGTGATCAAAGAGAGATGGTGCTCATGTTGCGCCTGCTCCAGCGCCTCGGCCAGCAGCAAGTGAATGCGGCCTTCATTCGGAGCCGTCAGCTTTTCCGTCGTCAGCAGCTTGTTGAGGTGATCCAGCGCCGCTTCCGGCCGGCCAAAGGTGATGAATTGCTTGCCGGCTTGAATCTTCTGGTCGATCGTGAGCCCGCCGCCCGGATTGATAAACATGTATGCGGCGGTGCCGAACAGACCAACCGACAATAAAAGCAGGGGAAGCTGCCAGAGGTGAGCAAGTCGAGGATTTCGACCGGACATGGCGTCCCTGCCCTTCTCGACCCAGCCGTGAATCCAATCACAGCGGCGTCCATACCGGGCAATCCGTTGCTCGGGATAGTCGCGGGCAGTCGAGCCGGAAATGCGTGCTCGACAGCCGGTCTTCTACAAACTAACTCGATGATAATCCCCGATTGCCGAAACGCAAGGCGAGATTTGCGCGTTCCGATTGTGCGTAGTTCAACGCGACTTAGATCACGGGATGAAACGCGCAATTTCTGCCGACACTGCGTTCTGCGGAATCAGTTCGCCGCATTCGGAACATCTATCGGTGCATGCGTGGACATCGTAGCCACATGCAGCACACAGTGCGCGGGACGTGAGATTCTGTCGGAACACTGCTGACCAGGTTGGAAGCAGCGCCGCGAATCCAATCAAGCATCCAAGTGCCGGTGGGCCAACGTTGGAAAGAGCAACCACACGATAGGCGGTATCGCAGCTAATGCGATCGGCGCGCGGTACGCGATCGGCGACCCATTCAAGCTAAGCATCACGAGTCGAGTTTGCCCATTTATGAGCTGATTCTGCTCGGCAATCAGTCGCCATATAACACTGTGGAGCGCGTCCGATTGCGCCCGGTCTTCGGCTGAAAGGACGGGCCCGCGACTCTTGGTGAAAGCATCTAATTCCTGAAACGCGGCGTTTGTGCGCTTGATCTGGACGTCCACGGCCGATATCAACGCAGGTAGAGCGGCTTGGTTCTCATGTCGCATCCTTCTGGAATTCGCGACAGATAGAATTGTCGCCGCGATACACACCATCAGCGAGAGGGCTGACGCGATATTGAAAAACCGACGGCGCATCCTCACGGGAAGCTCCTGAAACGACCGAACAGAGTACCCGGTTTAGCCGCAATCGCGCCAGCGATGCGCGTTCGTTCGCAGTCGGAGCGCGCGTCGCTGATGCGAATGCGGCTAACCAAAACCCAAAGTTGCGAGCGCTTCGGCGCTCCCATCATAATCACATCGCTCGAAGAGTGACGTGAAAACCCGGAGCAACCCATGACCTACAACGTTCATGTCGAGAAGTTCCCCGGACAACCCCTCGCCGTCGTCCGGCGGCAGGCGTCGAAGCCGCAACTGGGCGGGGTTATCCAGCAGGCCTGTGGAACAGTATGGCATGCCATTCGCGCACAAAACGTTAAAGGCGGCCGCCATGTCGCGGTTTATCTGGATGATGTGATGAACCTTGAAGTCGGCGTCGAGGTAGACGCCCCCTTCAGCGGAGCCGGCGAAGTCGTCCCCTCGCCGCTCCCTACCGGCGAAGTCGCCACCACGACGCACTTCGGTCCCTACCAGAAACTCGGTGATGCCCACGAGGCGATTCATCGCTGGTGCGAGGCGAACGATCGCGAACCGCTTCGCCCATGCTGGGAAACCTATGGGCACTGGGTTGATGAGTGGAATAAAGATCCGAGCAAGATTCGCACGGATATTTACTATCTCCTGAAGGCGTGATCCGGGCAATTCAAACGGGTCGGGAGTCGGGCAATTCAAACGGGTCGGGCAATTCAAACGGGTCGGGAGTCGTTTCACAGAATCGGGCAATTCAAACGGGTCGGGAGTCGTTTCACAGAATCGACTCCCGACCGGCTCTGTAGAAAACGCCGGCTGAGTCCGCTCGAACCCGCTTTCGTATTACTTGTAGGATGATCAGCAGCAAGTCGCCAAGGACGGTGGCTGCGGTCGCGCTCGAAGCCGGTCGGCAGGTCTTCAGCGACTACTCGCATGTCTACAGTCCGCACAAGTTCACGCAGCCGCAGCTCTTTGCCTGCCTGGTGCTCAAGGATTTTGAGAAGAAGGACTATCGCGGCGTCTGCCAGCTTCTTGAAGACTGCGCCGATCTGCGGGATGCGATCGGATTAAAGATCGTTCCCCACTTCACGACGCTGCAGAAAGCCAGCCGGCGGCTGCTCAAGCAGAAGCACGTGCGGCGGTTGGTGGATGACACGGTCCGGCGCATCCGCAAGCGAAGCAAGACCGTCAAGTACGCCGCGGCTGATTCCAGCGGGTTTGATGCCCATCACGCCAGTCGATACTTCATCTTGAGGACCAATGCGTTCAAGAAGGGAAAAGAGCCGAAAAAGCAGACGACTTATAAGCATTACGGGAAGCTGATGCTCGTCGTCTGCACCGCGACGCACGCGATTCTGGCGGCGGTTGCCAGCCGCGGCCCAACGCCTGATGTGGCCGAATTGGATACAGTGTTGATGGAGCTGGCGCCGTCGCAGAAGCTGGAGCACCTGGTGGCCGACGCGGGCTTCGACTCGGCTTACAACCACGCGCTGTTGCGCGAGTATCACGGCATCCGCTCGACGATCCCGCCGGACGCGGGGCGACCGAGCAAAGATCCCA
>Ga0182024_10003017_pt1 | contig 40816 bp, 35 predicted proteins | sample P32metaG_FD_120480 | JGI IMG/M metagenome (GOLD analysis project Ga0182024, IMG submission 120480) | Permafrost microbial communities from Stordalen Mire, Sweden - P3-2 metaG (Illumina Assembly) | ecosystem: Environmental > Terrestrial > Soil > Wetlands > Permafrost | place: Sweden: Stordalen...
CATCATCGTGTAGGGCGTGTTGACGGACGCGGCTATACTCCCCACCTCCGCCAGCGATCCTAGGCCGCCGTTGAGATTCTGGAAGTGGCTGGCATCGGTCGCCGCGCAGGCCTGCCCGGTTTCGCCGATGGCATCCATCGAGCGCCACAGCCCGCTGTCGTTGCCGACAAATACCTCCAGCGGATTTGCTGCGTTCCAGGCCAGCGCATGTTGGTACTCGGCCACCTTCGCGCTCATACAGGTGGTTGCGTTGGTTGTGTTGCGCCACACACAGCCCATCGCCAGGCTGCACTTCCACAGGTCGTTGGCCCCGGCCAGCAGCAGCGTGTCCTGTTGCGACGGCATGGCGGTCAGCGCCAGGTTATAGTCGCCGTTGGCAAGGGTCGCCGCTCCGTTGAGCGTGCTCGTCTCCAGCGCTGCTGTGCTCCATTGGCGGGCAAAAGCGATCATCTGGTTCGCGCATGTGCCTCCGCTCAGCGCGCACTGGTCCTGCCACAGACCCTGGTCCTGGTTGTTGTCATCCACCGTCCAGGCAAAGGTATCCCCGGTCTTCGGGTTCACTGCCAGCGTTCCTCGGAAAATCGGGCAATCGATCGAGCCGATGACGCCTGAATTGGTGGGGCACATGCGAGTGGTCAGCCCAGAGCCTGGCTGCGCGGCCATCCGTGTAAAGGTAATGCCGTCTGCCGACTGGTAGTAGCCGTGGTAGCGCACAGCCGCCACAAACAACTGGCGCACCGGGTTCCATACCACGGATGTGGCCGCATTGCCGTCCGGGCCCACAACGGCATCGTTGGGACCCTGCACGTCCGCTCCTAATCCGTCAGTGATCTTCGCCAAGTTCCAGGTTGCGCCCCCATCCGACGAGTAATACAGCCCGTCATAGCTGCGATCATGCACCTCCGCATTCACCAGCGTGCCTTCGTAAGCCTGGGAGACCGCGGCCACCACCAATTGCGGGTTGACCGTGCTCCACGCAAACCCGGCAAAGCCCTCCCCGGCAAAGCCCCACAGATTGTCCGCGGTTTTGGAAATCAGGCTCCAGGTGTTTCCGCCGTCGCTGGAGCGCAGAATTCCTGCGCCATAGTACGAGTCGAGCGCATCGTTGGGGTCGCCAGTGCCGGCCAGAATCACGCCCGTCCCACCGGGTTGCACCGTCAATGCGCCGATGCTGATCGAAGCATCCACGGCTCCACTCAATGCACCTACGCTATCCGTGAGCGGCGTGAACGTGATGGAAGACGTGCCGGAGGCTGCGGCATTGTTCGCTAGCCAAACCCCGCCCCCGGTCGTTCCCAGGTAAAGGCGGTTGCCGGTCGCATCCGAGGGGTCGAGCGCGAGCGCAGAGATCCTGCCTGTGACCAGGCCATAATTCGGCGTCAGCACGGCTGTCGGACCCAGCGCTTGCCAAGTCGCGGTTGGCGCTTGAACCTGCGGTTTGGCGGCATCGGCCTGCAAAGCTGTTGGGTGAGCAATAATCTGGACGGCACGATTTGGCCGCCCTCTTTGTCCCTGGGTCCATCCACGCGAGGCCAGAAATCTTTGTGTCTGCTTGACTCTGGGAGGGATCGACTGGGCCGGTAGATTCGTGCCTTGCGCACACAGTGGAGCTGCCACTGCGGCAAACAGGATCGTAACCGCCAACATTCTGCCGGCCCGTCCGGCGAGACAACCGCCGCTCGAAGCTGGAGCAAGACTGCGCCTACCCCCGCCGCTGGGGGCAGGCTCACCGGAAAACCGCTGGAGAATGCGCATGAACACACGTCCGGAATCCGATTCCGGCCTCCCCTCTCTTTATCTTCCGAGGGGGATTTGGTCGAAATCCAATGGATTGCGCTTTGCGCAGGACGCAGTTTCCGGGTTTGGAATTTGGCTGCGATTATAGTACGGAAACGGGACGGGGCAATGTGACGAGGCTCATGTGCCCAGCACCAGCACATTTGAGCCGCAAAAATCGTGCATCCATTTGGGTGGACTGGGCAATACGGTCTTCTCCTCCAGCAAAAAGGGCCGCCCTATTTGGGCAGCCCTCATGCAAAGCGGATCGGCTTCGCTCCTACCAGCTTCCCCAGGCGCGGCTCATGTAGTCAGCAAGCGTCATGCTGACCAGGGTGAGAAACATGAAGACGGCCGCGCCGACGGTGAGCTTGGTCAGCTTGGTGCTGTACTTCACGTGCATGAAGAACAGCACCACCAGGGTCGCCTTGGTGGTTGCAATGGCCAGCGCGACGATGGGATTCCAGAAGCCCATGTCGACGAACGACGCCCATACCGTGAGCGCGGTGCCCAACAGCAACGAGAAAAGGATAGCGATGTAGACCACCGGGCTTACGATGTGATGCGCGTGTTCGCCGTGTTGTGTCGTAGGTTCGCTCATGCGGCTGTGTCCTTCATTGGTGCCTGCTGATCAAATAGAGCAGCGCGAAGAGATAGATCCAGATAATGTCGACAAAGTGCCAGTACAGACCGAAGTTTTCAACAAACGTAACGTGTCCCGAGGTATACGCCCCGGCCCTGGCTCGGAAGATCATGTATCCCAAAATCCCGATACCGATAATCATGTGCAGGGCGTGCATGCCGGTCATGAGGAAATAGAGCGAGAAGTAGAGTTGGGTGTGGACCGCCATATCCGGCGCCAAAGGCTTGTCGTGGTATTCCTTGAAAATCTCGGGATCGGAAGCAGGATCGGTAAACGACTGAACGCTGAAGTGGAAGCCTGGGACGTGATGCTTCTCGATCTTCTCAGAGTACTCGATGGTCTTGATGCCCAAAAATCCCAGGCCCAGAATGAACGTCAAGATCAGGCAGAATACCAGCCATCCCCTGCGCCCGGTCTCCGCGCACCATACGCCCATGGCCATGGTGAAGCTGGAGCAGATCAGCACCAGCGTGTTCAGAGTGCCCCAAAAAACATTCAACTGGTGTGAACCGGCCACAAAGGCTGGATAGTACCAGTTGCGATAGATCAGGTAGGCGGTAAAGAGTCCGCCAAAGAACATCACTTCCGTCACCAGAAAGAGCCACATGGCAAAGCCGGCCGTATCTGCCTGTTGCTCGACGCTCTCAAAATGATGGCGCAAATAGGGCGGGTGTTCGTGATGATCGACCTCCGGGGCGACCTGCACACTCGTGCGACTATCCGACATGGGTCACCTCAATCTCCTTCTGCCGTTCGAGCCAATCGTAGTCGTAGGCTTCGTGGTCCATGATGGGAGTCTTTATAAAGTTCTCGGTCAAAGGCGGCGACTGAGTCTGCCACTCGAGCCCCGTTGCCTGCCAGGGATTGTTTCCCGCGATCTCACCGTACTTCAGCGACCAGGTCAGATAAAGAATTGGCAGCAGGTAGCCCACGCCCAGAATCGTCGCGCCCGCCGTTGAAAACACATTCAGAACCTGGAACTCCGGCGGATACGAGGCGTAGCGGCGCGGCATGCCCAGAGTGCCGAGAATGAACTGGGGGAAAAATGTCAGGTTGAATCCGATGAACGTGACCACGGCAGCCAATTGCGATATCTTCTCGGGATACATCCGCCCTGTCATCTTGGGCCACCAGAAGTGAATGCCCGCCAGAAACGCCATCAACATGCCGCCCACCATGATGAAGTGGAAGTGGGCCACGATGAAGTAGGTCTCCGTGAGATGGATGTCAGTGCCCGTCGCGCCGAGAAACACTCCGGTCATGCCGCCGATGGTAAACAGGCCCATGAATCCGAAGGTATAGAGCATTGGCGTTTCAAACGTAATGGAGCCCTTGTAGAGGGTGAACGTCCAGTTGAATATCTTGATGGCCGAAGGCACGGCCACCATCATGGTGAGCAAGCTGAACACGAGCACCGCGTAGTTGGAGATGCCCATGATGAACATGTGGTGCGCCCAGACAAAGAAGCCGAAGACCGCGATGGCCACCGATGAGAACGCCACCGCCGTATACCCGAAGACGCGCTTCCTGCTGAAGGTCGAGATGGTCTCGTTGATGACCCCCATGCCGGGCAGAATCATGATGTAGACCGCCGGGTGAGAGTAGAACCAGAACAAGTGCTGGAACAGGATCGGATCGCCGCCCTTGGCCGGGTCGAAGACTCCAATCCCGATGGTCCGCTCGAGTGCAATCAGCACGATGGTGATAGCGAGAACCGGCGTACCCAGCACCATCAGGATGCTGGCTGCATAGTTCGCCCACACAAAGAGCGGCAACCGGAACCAGGTCATCCCAGGGCAGCGCATCTTGTGGATGGTGACAATAAAGTTCAAGCCGGTAAAGATGGAGCTGAAGCCGGCAATGAAAACCGCCAGTCCGGTGGTCAGGACATTGGTGTTGACATAGTGAGTTGAAAGCGGCGTGGTGAAGGTCCAGCCGGTATCGACGCCGCCGGTTGCCATGGTGTAAATCGCCAGAGTGCCGGCCACAATGTACAAGTACCAGCTGAGCAGATTGATCTTGGGCAGCGCCAGATCCTTGGCCCCGATCATCATTGGCATCAGGAAATTCCCCAGTGTGGCCGGCACCGACGGCACCAGGAAGAAGAAGATCATGATGATGCCGTGCATGGTAAACACCTTGTTATAGGTGTCGGTGGCCATCAGGTCGGCTTGCGGCGTCAGCAGCTCCAGGCGGATCAGCCCTGCCAGAGCCCCGCCGATAAAGAAGAAGAACGTGATCGAGATCAGATAGAGAATCGCAATCCGCTTGTGGTCACCAGTCAGCAGCCAGCTCAGGATTCCGTTCTCTTTGGAGAGATAACTCACCTTCGGAAGCCTGGCTATGGATTGGTCGGGAAGACTTACGATTGTGGAACTCATTGTTTCTCCTTCCCTTGTGGAGCGGGCCCTTGCTCAGCGGACTTTTGCCCTGCCGACGCCGCCTTGCCTCCGCCCTCCGGCAGCAGGTCGGTCGTGTTCAGCGTCTGCTGAATGCGGTAGTCGGAGTTGAGGTTCTTGATGTACTCAACCAGCGCGATAACGCCTTCTTCGCTGATCTGTCCCTGGTAAGTGGGCATGATGGGGACATAGCCCTGAGTGACGTGCTGCGACGGGTTCAGAATGGACTCGCGCAGATAAGCTTCGTCGGCGGTGACCGCGCCCCCGCTGGCCAACGGCAGCTTGGCTCCGTACACGTTGGCCAGATTGGGCCCGCGCGCATCCGGCCGCGCATTATGGCAAGCGCCGCAACTGAGGCTTGCAAACAGCCGCTCGCCGTTCTGCGCCAGCGACATGCCGCTGGTGGACTCATCCAGCCACTTCTTGTAGCCCTCGGGCGTCAGCACCACAATGTCGCCGATCATCTGCGAGTGGTTCGTCCCGCAGTACTGCGTGCAAAACAGGTGATAGGTTCCAGGCACCGTAGGCTCGAACCAGACCGTCGTGTAGCGGCCGGGAATCGCCTCGCGCTTCACCCGGAACGCGGGAATGGAAAAGCTGTGAAACACGTCCTGCGAAATCAGCGTCAACTGGATCGCACGTCCCGTCGGTATGTGCAGCGAATTGATTTCATGCTGCCCGCCTGGGTGCTCCGCCTTCCACATCCACTGCTTGCCCACCACATAGATGTTCATGGAGTTAGCCGGCGGCGTGTACACGCGGAAATAAAGCAGGGCGCCCCATACAAACATGACCAGAAACAGCCCCAGCGGAATGATCGTCCATGTCGCTTCGAGCAGCGTCGAGCCTTCTACCTGCACCGCAACCGGATGCCGCTCTCTGCTGTAGAGGATCGAGAAGCTGGTGACCAGCAGGATCACGATGGTCAACCCAACCACGCTTACCAAGACCATAAAAAAGAAGAGCGCGTCCATCTGAGGCGCAATCTTGGACGCCTCCGGGGGAAACAGAGGGAAGCTCGTCATCCACTTGACGAGAAACTGCCACAGTACTGGACTGATGTGATCCATTCCGTTATCCGTTCACCTTTGTATCTCTCTCCGGCTTGCCTGCCTGGCGGTTGAGCCGCGCGTCCCGGCGGAACATCGTCAGCATGAAACCGCCCAGCGAAAATACCGTCACCAGCCCGCCCAACTGCACCACGCGCGCAACGATCAACGAGTGTTTATTGGTTGTGGGGTCGTAGTGGTAGCAGTAAGTCAGTATGTTGTCCACCGGCGAGCCGATGCGATTTGCCGAAGCCTCGACCAATCCCAGCCGCAGATCCTTGGGCGAATACTCGACCCCCATGTAGTACTGCGCAAGCTTGCCCTCCGGGGTCACAATCTGAATCGAACTGGCGTGAGCAAACTGCGTCAGCTTGCCGTCGGGCGCTGGAATCTTCACGTAGCCAAAGCCGACAGCCTTGGTGAGAGCGTCAATGTTGGCCTGCGTACCGGTCAGAAAATGCCAGCCGTCCGCGGTCTCTGAATGCCCGTAGCGCCCGAGATAATTCCGCTTCTTGGCCGCGGCGAGATCTGTGCCTTCGGTCGGATCGATGCTCACGACAATCACATCGAAGTCCTTGCCGGGAACGAACTTGACCATCTGCAATGCGCCGGTGAGGCCGTTGAGCTCCTCCGAGCACAGCATGGGGCACTGATAGTAAACCAGCGCCAGAATCGCTGGACGCTTGCCAAAGTAGCTGGCCAGCTGCACCGGTTTGCCCGCGTCGTCGGTGAAGGTAAGCGACAGTGGCAGTTGCTGGTTCAGGTTTTGCGCAATGCCCACGCCGTTCAGAATCGCAGGCGGCTTGTCGTTCGCTGGTCCCACCTGTTTGTCGCCGTAACTGGACACCTGCGCCAGCAGACACGGGGTTGCAGCGGTCAAGCAAAGCGCAATCGCGCTCACGGCTGCCGCCGCTCCTTGCCAACCACTCCGCATTGTGCCTGCCCTGTGCATTTTTCCTGCTTCCCTTCCAACTTCACGGCCAATCGATCAAGAGCTGCCGGTCAAACCCATTCACCATCTCTACTTGTCTTGCTGCGAGCTCTTGCCGGTCACGGCCTCCGGTTGCGCTGTGTCCTGCTCATATCCGGTGCGCGCAAACCCGCTGGTCAGAGGCAGGGCTACTTCCGGCTTGCTGTCCCCGGTCAATAGCGGCGCTTCGGTGACCTGGGGCGCTACCGGCAATCCTTGTTGCGCAATCAGCTCCATTGCCCGCTCAATTGGAATCCTTACTTTGCCCTGTGCCTGGTTGGCCCAGCTGTAGTTGTTCAGCAGCAGGTCTTCTCTGGCGTGCAGATCGGCTATTTCCTGATAGCCGTCGTCGGTCTGCAGACGCGGCGTGGGGAACTGCTGCGTCATCGCGGCCATCTTGTTCTGCAACTCGGGGCTGTTGGCCAGGTTGCCCAGCGTCGTTACATCCACTGTCGTGGCCCACTTGTTTTTCGGCCCATCATCCTTCTTCATGTGGGCGTTAATCGCCATGCCAATTCCGTAGCAAAGAAACGCAGTCACGACCACAAAGATGGCCAGCGCCCCCAGAAAGACCAGGATGCCCGTCGGTCCCACGTCGGACCGCTCATAGCCAGCGGATACGTCGATCTCTTCGCCCGAGTGGTCTTCCGGCTTTTGCCAAATGCTACGCCCGGAATCGTCGTCTTTATGCGTGGGCATGTTCAGGCTCCAATATCTCCGCAACATGCGGGTCGTTGGTTTGCACCAGCGGACGCTCCTTCAAGCGCGTGCAGTAGAACGCAACCCAGAAGGCAACCATCGCCACCGGTACAGCCACGTATTCGAGAATCCCCCAACTGAAGTGCAGGTTGCGCGCAGCATCCTTGAAGTTCGGCTCGATCAGCCAGAACATATCGAAGGCCCGGGCAAAGACCATCCACTGGCATATCCGGACGATGCGCTTCTTGTTACGCTTGAGATCCCGCGACAGAAGCAGCGTAAAGGGAATGACCCAGTGAAAGATGAAGTCGAGCGTGATAATCACGCCCCAGCCGCCGTTGAAGCGATCCAGATACCACGGAATCTCTTCCGGCAGGTTCCCCGACCAGATAATCAAAAACTGCGAAAAGGCCAGGTAGATATTCAGCATCACAAAGGCAAACAGGAACTTGCCCAGGTCGTGCTGCTCGGTCGTCCGCAGAATGGTGCGGAAGGGTTCGCCCTTGGAGAGCGAAACCGAAACGATGATCCCCAGCGCCAGCACGGCGTATCCCTGCCCGACGAGAAACAGCAGGCCGTAGACCGAGGAATACCACGTGGGGTCAAGCGACATGACCCAATAGATGACCGCCGCGGACATGGTGACGGCATAGACGACGATGCCGGGGCCGCTGATGTTTTCAAATCGCTTGATCCACTCGGGCGTGGTCGCTGGGGAAGTCGAGTCCCGTTCGAGCCCCATGGAATTCAGCTTCCATGTGTAAAAACCCCAGATGGCAAAACACAACACACTCACAAGGACAAACGCGTATGGGTTGAGCATGGGGTGCTTGAAACTGATGGCATGATTGATCGCCTCGAGTTGCTCGGAGCTGATCAAACCGCGCTTCACTCCATCGTCGACCATCGCCGGACTCGCCCACAGATAGAGCCTTTTGAGCGAGAATGCAACAACTATCCAGTAGGCAAAGATCAGCGGCAGCGTGCGGCTCATGGCTTCCAGAGGCCGGCGCAGCAGCAGGCCCCACTTGCCGCCCGACACGTACTGCACCATGAGCAGTGCCAAGCCGCCGACCGCAAAGCCAAAGGTGACCATCAGGCCCAGCAGCCACGCGCGCAGCACGTGGTCAATCGACCTGTCGAGGACGGCCAGCACGGCGGCGGCGACCGAAGAAACCAACCCGATGGTCAGCGCCCGCTTCTGCCAGCCGTCTACAAAGGCGGGGGCGCCCAGATCGGCGGGGAGCGTTTTGGCGTGAGTCTCGTGAGCCATTCCGTCTTTCCTTACTTCGCGGCCGCAGGGGCCGGTTTGCTTTCGGGGATCTTGATCGCAGGGTCTGCCGGATTCGCGGGAGCCATCCCCGGATTTCCCTGACTTGCATCGTGCGGATATGCCTGAATCGCCGTGGCAGGCAGCGTCCATGGCTCGGCAAATCCCTCCGGCAAGTGCTTCTCCTGCGCCAGATCTTTCAGGTTTCTTATCGCGACGCCGGCGGGCACATCCTTCGTTGTAGCCGCCTGGCTCAACTGCAACGCGCGTATGTAAGCCGCCACTGCCCAGCGATCGACAGGAGTTAACTGCGCCGAGTAATCCGGCATTGCGCCATAGCCGTGCGTCATCACATAGAAGTAATGCGAAATCGGCTGCGCCAAACGTACCTGGTCATGAAAATTGCCTGCCGGCTTGTAGCCGCGATCCACGATCGCGCCCAGTCCGTTGCCTACCCGCGAGTGGCATGGCGTGCAATAAATGTTGAACCGCTCCTGGCCGCGCTTCAGAACGTCCATAGTCACCGGAAAAGGCATCAGGTTCTGTTCTTCGCGATAACCGTTCGCACCCTGGATGACCCCGGTATAAAAGTAGCTGTCTTCGTGCAATTGCCCGCGCGCCACGGTATTCATCACCTGCGGACGCGCGCCGCGGTGGTCGGCAAAGAAGGCCGATCCGCGCTGAGGAATGAGCTTTGGCTGGTTCTGCATATCCTGGCGGCAGCCAGCGATGAACAGCAGCGCAGCGAGGCTTCCCGCGGCGGCTACGCGCCCGAGGGCTCTGCCTGAAGCTCCGAATGGATTGAGGCGGTTCACTTGCATCAGTACTCCACCTCCACCACTGAGACTGGCGCGAAGGTCATCAGATAATCCCTTGCCTCCACCAGATTGAACTTCGGGTCCAGCGCCTCAAGGCACAGGAAAAACTTGTCCGTCGTTGCCCCATCGCGAAAGTTGGGCGCGTTGAACAGCGGATGATAGAGCGCCGGCAACCCGTTCAGCGCAAACATGCCGAAGGCAGCCGAGAGTCCCGCCCACAGAATCGTCCACTCGTACGCCGGCACAATGAAAGCGGGCCATGAATAGGTCGGACGACCGCCGATATTCAACGGATAGGCCCACACGGAGACCCAGGTCTCCATAGAGAACATGGCAACCAACCCCATCAACCCGCCAATCAACGTAAGCAGCGGCACCTTGTTGCGGTGGAAGCCGATGGCTTCGGCCGCCTCTTCCACCGGATAGGGCGTATAGCAGTCCATACGCCGCCAACCGTCGCGCCGTGCCTGTTGCGCAGCGCGGACCAAATCGCTCGGCGTATTGAATTCGGCTAGCAGGCCGTAAGTTCCTTCGCGTGGGGGCATATTAGTCACCAGCTCCCGCCGCCGTCTTGGGCGTAATCTTCGCCCCCGGCAGCAAAATGCGAATCTCATTCATCGGGATCATGGGCAGGAAACGCACGAACAGCAGGAACAGCGTGGTGAAGAGCCCGAGGGTTCCAATAAAGGTCAAATAGTCCCATGTGGTTGCGCGGTAGGTTCCCCACGACGACGGCAGAAAGTCGCGGTAGAGACTCGTCACCACAATCACGAAGCGCTCGAACCACATGCCCGTGTTGACCACGATGGAGATGAAGAACATAAACGCGATCGAGTTGCGTAGCTTCCTGGACCAAAGCGTTGTCAGCGGAATCGCCAGGTTGCACATGATCAGCACCCAATAAGCCCAGCCCATGGGCCCGAACATGCGGTTCCACATCATGAAGGCTTCCCAATGCGACGCGGAGTACCAGGCCATGAAGACTTCCATGCCGTACCCATAGGCCACGATGAATCCCGTGGCCAACATCACCTTGCCCATATTGTCGATATGGCGCTCCGTCACGAGGCCTTCGAGGTGATAGAACTTGCGCAGCGGAATGGCCAGCGTCAACACCATCGCGAAGCCTGAGTAAATTGCGCCCGCCACAAAGTAGGGAGGAAAGATGGTGGTGTGCCAGCCGGGAAGAACCGCGACAGCGAAGTCAAAACTGATGACGGTATGCACTGAGAGCACGAGCGGTGTTGCCAGCCCCGACAGCAAAAGGGAAGCCGTCTCATAGCGCATCCAGTGGCGGGCCGATCCGCGCCAGCCGAGCGACATCATGCCATAGAAATACTGGCCGATCTTGGAGTGCGAACGGTCGCGGAAGGTGCCGAAGTCCGGAACCATGCCGACGTACCAGAACACGACCGAGATGGTCGCATAGGTAGATACCGCGAAGACGTCCCACAACAGCGGCGAGCGGAACTGCGGCCAAACGGTCATGGTGTTGGGATAGGGAAAGAGCCAATACCCCAGCCATGGACGGCCAACGTGAATGAGCGGAAACATGCCGGCGCAAACCACGGCAAAGATGGTCATCGCCTCGGCGAAGCGACTAATCGAGTTGCGCCATTGCTGCTTGAAGAGCAGCAGAATGGCCGAGATCAGCGTTCCAGCGTGTCCGATACCAATCCACCAGACGAAGTTGATGATGGCGAAGCCCCAGGCTACCGGCTGCGTGATGGCCCAAATGCCTACGCCCTTCAGGAACAGCCAGGTCACAGCCACCAACAGCGCGGTGGCGCCGGCGCCGGCTACGCTGAACAACGCAAACCAGCCCAGCGGCGTGTTTGGCGTGAGCACGATGCGCACGATCGTTTCGGTGATCGACTTGAAGGTTTGTCCCGGCGCAATAACCCGGAACTCTCCAGTCGCGGGGTCGATGCGCCGATCGAGATCGGGATCCTTCGGTTTCAGGTCGCTGGTTGCCATCGTGGCTTAACCCTTCGCCGGCGCGTGTTCCGCCGGCGCTTCCTGCAGTTCGGAGTTGGGATTCAACACCGCGGCTACATACTTTGTCCGCGGACGTGTATTCTGATCGGCCAGCACTTGATAGCTGCGCTTGTCCGCCTGCAATTTTGCAACGCGGCTCTGGTTGTCGTTCAGGTTGCCGAAGGTGATGGCCGAGGCAGGGCAGGCCTGTTGGCAGGCGGTCACAATTTCGCCGTCGCGGACCGTGCGGTTCTCTTTATCGGCCTCAATCTTGGCTGCGGAAATCCGCTGCACACAATAGCTGCACTTCTCCATGACGCCGCGCGACCGCACAGAAACGTCGGGATTGCGCATCAGCTTCAGGCTCTCAGTTTCAAAGTCCGAGAACAGCAGGAAGTTGAAGCGCCGCACCTTGTAGGGGCAATTGTTAGAGCAATAGCGGGTGCCCACGCAGCGGTTGTACACCATGGTGTTGAGCCCCTCGGGCGTATGCACCGTCGCGCCCACCGGGCAGACCTGCTCGCAGGGAGCGTTCTCACAGTGCTGGCAGGCCATGGGCTGGAAGTGAGCTCGCGGGGCGGCTAGATCTCCCTCAAAATAGGTGTCGATGCGCAGCCATTGCATATTGCGCCCGATGCGCACCTGCTGCTTACCGACCACAGGGATGTTGTTCTCGGCGTAACAGCTCACGATGCAGGCATTGCAGCCGGTGCAACTGTTCATGTCGATGGACATGCCCCAGGCATTGGCCTCGTTATAGGGCCAGTTGGGGAAGAGCGAATTGTCCTTGTCGGTCTTTGGGTGCGTCTCGCCCTCGTTGGCGAATCCCGGATCGGCCTTGTACTCGTCGAGCGTGGCGTAGCGAATAATGCCGCGCTCATAGATTGCCTCATCGGCTTCGAGCGAGTTATTGTCGCGGCCATCCGGCTGGCCGAACCGCTTGCCGCGGTGATCCTGAAAGTGGCTCTTGGTGATCGCTATGCCCCACTTGCCGTCGAGCTTCTTGATGCTCCCCTGGGCGTAAAACGGCGCGGCGGTATTCCGAATCAGATAGGCATTGAATCCGGCACCCGAGCCTACGCGACCGGCAAATTCGCGGCCATAGCCCAGATATACCGTCACCGAGTTATCCGGATGCCCAGGGGCGACGATCACCGGCGCATTGACCTTGCGGCCGTTGACCGTCAGTTCGACAATGTCGTCTTCTTCGAGGCCAAGCCGGGTCAGGGTCGCGCCGGAGACGATGGCTGCGTTGTCCCAGCTCAGGTTGGTCACCGGCTTGGGCAACTCCTGGAGCCAGCCTACGTTCGACCAACGACCGTCGTAGATGTTCGGATCGGGACGGAAGATGATTTCGAGTGAATCTTTGGAGGAAGGCGCGGCGAGCTTTTCGTGAAGTGTCAAGCTCGAGCTGGTCTTAGAGGTTTTGTCGAAGGCAGTATCGTCGATCCAGCCTTGGTGCAGCACCTTGCGCCAGCCAGCTTCAAAGTCACCCTTGATGACGGGCTTCCAAGTCTCCCGAACCGCCTCATAGGCGCTCAGCACCGGCTCATTCAGCAGGGCCTGAAACACATCGTGCGCCGACTTGCCGCCATACAGCGGATCAATCAGCGGCTGCACAATCGAAGCCGTGCCGTCATACGCGCGCGCATCCGACCACGATTCGAGAAAGTGCGCGGCCGGAATATGCCAGTGCGCAATCTGTCCCGTCTCGTCCACATGCGAGCCGAGATGCGCCACGGTCTTTGCTTTGTCGAACGCGGTTGCAAAATCCAGATCGGCCGGCGCGGAATAGATAGGATTGGCATTCAGAATCACCAGCCAATCCACCTTGCCAGCGTTCAGATCGGAGACCAGCGATTTGAGATCGGCAAGCTGATTCGAGGGCAGCGGGTTCACTGGCTCCGTGACATACACGGTCTTGCCGATGTTGCCCAGCGCGTCGTTGATGGCCAGCGCCAGAATCGCAACCGCCGGATCTTGATACAGTCCGGGAATCACAATGCTCTTGCCGGCATGCGCCTTCAAGTCTTTTGCCAGCGCCGCGAGAAACTTGCCCTGCTCGCCGGTCCATGCATACTGCGGAGCCGCACCGAGCGAGCTGACGCCCACAGCCCCAGCCAACGCCATCACAAACGCCGGAATCTCGCTGGCCCGCAGCCCCAGCCTGTGCTCGGCCTTCATGCCGGTTGTCGTTGGTGTGGACTCGATCGCATACAGCCGGTTCAGCGTCTCTGGATCCTTGCGCCGTTTCGCGTAATCGCCTAGCAGCTTGTGGAAACCGGGATAAGAAGCCCCGGAGAGAAAATCAGCATCGAGCGAAACAATCACATCCGCATTGGCCAGATTGTATTGAGTCGCAACGCTACTGCCTGCGAGAGCGGTTTCCGCGACCACGGGGTCATATTGAACCAGCGTGGCCTTGGGATACGCCGCCTGCACTGCCTTCCACTGCCGCGCCAGCGTCGGCGAGGTAACGGTCGCGCTCAGGAAATAGATGCCGGTCCCATCCTTGGTATCGGCCATCTTCACGCGCAGACCTTCGGAAAACTCTGCCCACTCGCGGTTCTCGCCGCGATAGGTCACGTGTTGCGAACGGTCAGGATCGTAGAGGTCGAGGAGAGCGCCTTGCGTGAATGGATCGGATGAGCCCTGGTTATAAGGATGCTCGGGATTGCCGTCGATCTTGATGGGGCGGAACTGGTCGCTCTTGACCAGAAGCGGCACTGCGCCGGTGACAAAGGGATGCGCCGTCGCAAAGTACATCGGCTTGCCGAGGATCAAGTCTTCCGGCGCTTTCACGTAGGGATAAACCGGCTCGTCGGGCTGCTTGGTGCAACCGGCAAGGCCGGCCAGCGCCAGAGACGCGCCCATCAGCTTCATGAAGCCGCGGCGCGAGACGGGATCGACCCACTCCTGCGCCGAGGTAGGAAACTCCCGCTCGACAGCAGCCTGGAACTCCGCCGTATCGGCCAGTTCGTCTACCGACTGCCAGTAGCGCTTGCCTTTTACGGCCTTGAGCTGGGCGCGCACCTGGGCCAGGGTAAACTGCTCAGGGGCTAAAGCCCCCACCGATTTGGGATCGTTCTCGGCCCGACTGAAGTCGGGCCCTTTTACAAAGCTTGCTGCTGGACCGATATCGTGCCCTGATACAAGGCTTGCCGCATTACCAATGTCGTGCCCTGCTGCAGAGCTTGTAGCACGACTGAAGTCATGCTCTGTTACAGAGCGGGGCTCTTCCGCCTCTTCTGCGCCGGTCATCCTCGTGTTCCCGTTCATTTGTCCGCTCATCGGTGGCAGACCTCGCAACTGGTCAAATCTTTCGGAGTGCGAATCTTGTAGTGATCCACGAGGAAGTGACCCAAATCATCCTGGCTGGTGAACTTCTTGTAATCCACCTGCGCGTGCGCCTGATTCAGCGAAGTCGACACATCGGCAGTCACGGCGGTCACCGGTATTAGCGCCGGCGGGGCCAGGGATGCCAGCTCCTCGGGATTCGCAGCCGGGTCTTTGGTCACGCAGTTCACGCTCTGGGCAGTCGGCAAGCCCGACTTCTCATCGGCCACCGAACACCACACCGGCCTGTCCTCTGCCGGCTTCTCCCATGCCATGTTGTAAATCTCGCTGGTAGGTCGGATATTCTTCGCAGGATTGCGATGGCAGTCCAGGCACCATTCCATCTGAAGCGTGTTCTGCGCATACATCAGCGGCATCTGGTCCACGCGTCCATGGCAACTTGCACAGCCCAGTCCCTTGTTCACGTGAATCTCATGACTGAAATACACAAAATCGGGGAGGTCGTGAACCTTCGTCCAAACCAGTGATTGGCCCGTCGCCCAGCTCGAACGAACCGGCTCCAGCAGTTGCGCGTTAGTCCAGATCTGCGCATGGCAGTTCATGCAGGTCTTGGTAGGCGGGATCCCGGCATAGCTCGACTTCTCCACAGTGACGTGGCAGTACTGGCATTGCAATCCCAGTCCCTGCACATGGTGCTTATGGCTGAACGGCACCGGCTGGTCCGGACGCTGACCCTGCCGCGTCACCCAGGGTGAACGCTGCAACTGGTCCAGCGTGACCCCCAGGGCGATCACGATCAGCCCCGTCAACACCAGGCTCGCACGTGCAAGAGCATTGGAGCTGCGGTCGAATATCTGAGCCATGAATGGTTTCCCTGCTTGATTTACGTAGTGAATGCGCCCGCCGTGATAGCGGTCACACAGGTTGTGTACAAAAATGATTCTTGGGTAAATCCTACCCGAGAGGTGGAGAACCCCGCAAAAACAATATATCAGCCGCAGGCAGTCCCGTAGTCGTGCATTTTAAAAAAACCTGTTCCCGTCCCACCTTGTAATCCGCTGAAAAGAAAACCGCTTGTGATAAGCGTGAATGCAAGGAAAGCAACCCCGCGCTCCTGGCTGTTTGCGTACCAGAAGCTGGGATTTTCAAGCACCCAGAACCTATCATAACTGGTTCAGGACTTCACTTAATCAAATGACCTCTCCCAACCATCAAGAGGGCTCACCATTGCTTCTCATGTTGCGACTCCGCATATGTCTCAGCAAAGGATGCGTCCGGCGATGTCGCCGGCCAACCGACCATGATCAAAAAGATGTCGAGAACAAATAGCGCAATGGCAATGTCATTGAAGAGTGTCGCCTGGGGCAGATAAGACCAAAGTTGATTGGCAGCCCAGAAGAGAAAGGCAACCGCCAGCATGAGCGCCTTTGCGAATTCCATACGCACGGGCCGATGGGCGATCTGGTAGACGATGTATGCCAAGGCGATCATGGCCAGTGAAAATGCCGCGAGATAGTCATGACTGCGGGCAGGAAACAACCGCGGAAAGGCGTCCCAGGCGAACAGGGCTCCGACACCTGCGAGTGTAACGACGCCCAGCATCACGGGAAGTATCCTGTGGGCCCGGTCAAGACGAATGAACATGAACCATTGTTGCCCGCCGCGCGAAAGGAAACCGTAAGGGCCTCACGGAGGGCGAGAGGAATCGCGAACGTCCCACGATGCGCAATATCTTTGCGTCCAGGCGCGCGTAGAAAGTTCTAACAACCGTATGCTTTAGAATTCATAAAGACGTCTTTCGGCCGATTGCCCTCAGAGACAGACTATTCAGACACAGACTATGCAGGTGCGGACCCTGAGTCCGGAGGACGGGCGTCCATCGAAGTCGATGCCCTGAAAAGGAAAGACAATGAAGTTCGCCGGATTGCTGGTAATGCCAGCTGGATTCTTTCTCTCGATCGCCGCGCTCACGCTCTTTCCCGCGCCGACGCCGAGGGCGGCCTTCGTCCTCTGCGGCCTGGCCGTCGAAGCGCTTGGTCTGGGCGTCGCCATACGGGGCCACATGGAAGCGCGCGGAGAAGGCCGCCCATGACTCCCCTTGTGCCCATCGTGCCTGCCCCCGTCGTTCCCGTCATGACCGACGCTGCTTTTGCGCTTGCCCTCGCGCTGCTGTTGCTCGCCCCGTTGGCCATCGCCGGCGTGGCTCTGATCAATACCGGACTCGGCCGCTCGCGCTCTGCCGCCCAGGCGCTGCTGGGCAACCTGGCCATCGTTGCCGTGACTGCCATCGTTTTCGCCATCGTGGGCGCGTCGCTTGCGGGCACTCTGCCCGGAACGCCCGGCAGCGCTGGTCATATCTTTCAACTTGCCGGCAAGCCGTGGAACTGGATCGGCGCAGGCCCTTTTCTGCTGGGCGGACTCGCCGCTGCCCCCGCGCAGGCCCAGCTTGCGCTGCTCTTTGAGTTCCTGGCCGTGGCCCTGGCTGCCCTCATCCCCTGGGGCTCGGGAGCGGACCGCTTCCGCCTCACGTCGGGCTGCGCGGCCGCCGCAGTGCTGGCTGCCATCGTCTTTCCTCTGCTCGCGCATTGGGTCTGGGCCGGCGGATGGCTGTCCCAGTTGGGCGTGAACTTCTCGCTCGGCGCAGGCTTTCTCGATCCAGGCGGCGCTGCCACCGTTCATGTTCTCGGCGGCGTGAGCGCTCTCGCAGTGATATGGATTGTCGGCCCCCGCAAGGGCAAGTTTCCCAAGGAAGGCTTTTCCATCGCCATGCCCGGCCACCACGCTGTCTTTGTTCTCTTCGGCAGCCTGTTGGCCCTGGTCGGCTGGGGCGCATGGAATGTGGCCGGCGCCGTTCTTTGGCTCCATGCACCTCTGGCCGCGCTTGCCGGCACTGCCCTTAACACCCTGCTGTCCGCTTCGGGCGCCATCATGGCCACGCTCATTGTGACCCGTATCCGCTTTGGCAAACCCGACGCAAGCCTCTGCGCGAACGGCTGGCTCACCGGCCTCGTTGCCTCCAGCGCCAGCGCGGCCCTGGTCACGCCCATCCAAGCCATCTTCGTCGGCATCGTTGCCGGCATCGCCACGCCGCTGCTGGTCGAAGTGCTCGAACTCGCTGTCTCCATCGACGATCCCTCCGGCGCCATCTCCGTGCATGCAGTTGGCGGCCTTTGGGGACTTCTCGCAGTGGGCATCTTCGCCCCCCAGCAAGGCCAACTCGTCGCCCAACTCGTCGGCATCGCCACGCTGCTCGGCTTGGTGCTTCCTCTCGTTTATCTGCTCTTCTGGGCGCTCAATCGCATAGTTCCGTTCCGCGTGGATCCAGACGGCGAGCGAGTTGGGATGGACCTGCACGAACTCGGCGGTGGGGCTTATCCGGAATTCGTTATCCATCGCGACGAATCGTACCGGTAGGCCGACCCACAGCCGCGGGACGGCGGACAATCGACGGCGAGGCGTTTTTTCGACAGGAAGCGTTACCCTGTCAGACGCGCTCACTATCTTGGGCAAATACCCGAAAGTTGTAATTGCTCTTTCCCATGCGGATGTGTACTCTGGCGCTAGGATTCAACGCGCATGGGATTTCTTAGCTACCTTTTTTACCCTTGGAGCCTCGTGCTTCAGGCGGTGGCGATCCTCCACTTCATCAAGCGGCGGCCGCAGTCGTATTGGATTTACGTCATTGTGTTTCTCGGTCCGCTGGGCGCGATTATCTATCTTATTGTTGAAGCGGGTCCCGATTTGGCGTATGCCGGCCAGGTTTTCAGCGGCAGTACGCGCCGCAAGCGCATCGTTGAACTCGAAGCCACGGTGCGCGACAATCCGTCGGCGGGAAACTACGAAGAGCTCGGCGAAGTTTATATGGACGGCGGCAGCTTCGAACTGGCGCGCGCCGCGTTCGACAAAGCCATTGCGGCCCGCAGCGACTTGCAGGATTCCTATTACCGGCGCGGCCTTTGCGCCCTCAAGTTAGGCGATGCCGCTGCGGCTATACCCGATCTGGAGCGAGTGGTCGGCAAAGAGCCCGGCTACGATTTCCATCGCGGCATTGGCTTGCTCGCCCACGCCTGCGCACAGGCCGGACAAAAGGAAAAAGCCGAGGCGCTCTTTCGGAAGGCAATTCTCTCCTCCACCTTGTCGGAGACTTATCTGAATTTCTCGGAGTTACTGGCTTCCGAGGGCCGCGTCGCCGAAGCCCGCCAGTGGGCGCAGAAGGTGCTCGATAAGGAAGTGACGATGCCCAGTTATCTGCGCCGCCGGGAACGCCCATGGTTTCAGAATGCGCGCGAGGTACTGAAGCGGCTGCCGGCATGAGAATTTCGCAGAGAACCCTACTCACCGATCCACTGCCTTGACCATATCTGGGGCATCAACCCCAACAACACTGCCTGTGTCAGCAGCGCGCGAAGCGTTTGAGAGCCCTGGATCGAGGCAAAACGCCGCCGGCCTCCGCGAAGCGCGGAAGCCGACGAAGGTCAATCCAGATGGCGAATCACGTTGCTGCTAAGCGGTCAACTTGCGGCGAACCAGCGCGCCAAGTCCGAGCAGGCCGGTTCCGAGCAGAAACAGGCTGCCGGGCTCGGGGGTTTGTGTCACCAGAATGTTGTCCACGTAGGCGTTGCCCGTGGAAATGTTCGTGTCGATATACACGCTGGTGACCTTGATATTTGCGTCGGGGTTGGCAACGTAGGTGTAGTAGGTTCCCCCCGGGTCCGTCACACTCCCAAGAGAGACAAAGTCGCTGGCCAGGGAACCGCTGCACGAGTCACCGTTCGAGTCGATGCAATAGGCCAGCGTGCTCCCGTTGTAGCCGAAGATCATGTATTTGAGTGTGGCCGTCGCACTCTCGCCGAGGTAAAAGCCGTTGAGGTCGAAGGTTCCCGCGCTGTCGGCGACTTTAATCTGGTCTGTTGCCGCAGCGCTTGGGCTAGTGAGCGCCGGAGTCTTGGTCGTACCGTTCGCGTGGCTGCCGGTTGAGCTCGTCCAATTGAATCCCTGGTTCTCGTTGTACTCGAACTGGGTGGTACTTGACGAGAAGCTTCCGTTGCCGCCAGGGCCCGAACCGCCGATCACGCCATTAACGAACTTCGTCGCCAGCGACGTCACCGTGTAGTAATTGGTCAGCGGCGAGATCGATGACTGAGACCAGGTCGCCAGCGGGTTAATGGTTGCAAGTCCCTCGAATCCTCCGGCCAAAGGGGTGCAGGCAGCGGGCGGCGCGGTCGTGTTTCCCGGGCCGGCCACGGAATTGCCGCTACAAGTGAAGTTGATTGCGGTTTGGAAGTTGACCGGGCCCGCGAACGCGACCGGGGTGATCGCAAGGGCCGCTGCCGATGCAAGAAAAGCTAGCGAGAACTTCTTCATATTGCCTCCTGGTTTAGCCGCACCGGGCGACCTTCCTGCCCAAAACCCCTTGCGGTCATCCGTCGATGGCCGCGCGCGTTGGTCTCAACGGCGTGACGATCGACGGTCAAAAACACACTCAACGCCAGACGCAGACAATCGCGCCGCGATGCATTGCATACTTCAAAATCCGTGTAGGCTGCATCTTGCAGGGGGGCAAGGGAGCCGCTTGCTGGATTGGAGGCCCGTGCAGATCCCTGGGGAGGGAGATCAAAGGCGCTCACCCTTTGGTATGCAACTCGAGCGCCAAAGAGAGCACCTTTCTATTCATAGGCTTACTCGCGGGAAAATCGGGCGTGTGCAACATCTTGCATATCACTTTCCCGATAATTTTCGCTTTTGGGTTGAATTCGCCGCTCTGGGGATTTTCAGTAGACGAGTATCCATCTTGTTCCGGCGAACGGATTCTCGACTAGGCTGAGGCAACTGGGCAACCTTCCCACAGGCGCACAGAGGCACGTATCCGGTGCGCCTGTGCTGTGTGTTTCCCATGCCCAAAAGCGAGATGTGGGGGCACCCGACAAGGCACTAAAGTGGCAAGGCGCGCTGTAATCAGGGCGTGGTATACTCGGTTCCCGAAAGAGGTAAGAGTATGAAGAAGCTGGTTGCAATCTTTCTTTGTTTGTTGTTTCCAATCAGCGCCGTCGCTGGAGAAAACGGCTACAAGATTGGCTATGACGGCGGATCACTACCTGACGCCAAGGCCGGAACCGCGATGAGGCTGGTGATTGACGGCACAAATATCCGAATCTTGAAAGACCAAACCGAGGTGGCCGTCATTCCCGCCGCTTCGATAACGGAAATCAGCTATGGGCAGGACGTTCACCGGCGGGTAGGTGCAGCGATCGGTCTCGCCGTCTTCTCACTCGGCCTTGGAGCCCTGATGCTATTGTCAAAGTCGAAGAAGCATTTCGTCGGACTCACCTGGGATGACGGCGGCAAGAAGGGCGGATTCGCGTTCCAAGCCGACAAGAATGACTACCGGGGACTGTTAGCCGGGCTCGAGGGAGTAACAGGCAAGAAGGCCGTCGACTCCGACACCATGAATGTGAAGAACTGAAGTTAAATCAGGCGCGAGAAGAAAGGCTTCACCGGCTGGACTAGGACCCCCAACGTCACAGGCGGAACGGTTCACCTGAGCGCGGAGTTGGAGCAGGCACCTACGCAGTAATAACTACGTGAGCCCTGCCATCAGTCGGAGAAGTACACGCGCCGTTTATGGATTCGGAAAGATTCTTTCCTACTCCTCGTTGCCTCAGGGCACGACTTTAGTCGTGCCAAAACGATTCCAAAACGGTAGTGGGCTTTAGCCCCTGAGTCGGTGCGTTTTCGACAGCTTTATGCCCTCAGCGGCTAAAGCCGGAGTTCTATTTGGCATTTCTACGGCACGACTGAAGTCGTGCCCTGACACACGAACTGCTAAGCGGCACCCTTCGACAGGCTCAGAACAGGCTTTGAAGTCGTGGCCTGACACTTCAAGCGGCTTGAATATCTTTTTTGCGACCTCAATCGTCGTGTCATGAGCGATTGCAAAAAGGCTGGATGCCTTTCGTTCCTGCGATGTCGAGACCTTCACGACCTTTCGTTCCTGCGATGTCGAGACCTTCACGACCTTCGGACCCACCCAACGCAACGGGATGCGCGCGAACATTCTTTATAACCACTCGAACGGCAAGCGGGAAATCGCTCTTTCAGACCGAACGCATGGCGTACCTTTTCATCGACGTTCTTCGGTCAACCATGCGGAGTGGAAGAGCGGTTATTCACGATTTTGTCGTCATGCCCAATCACGTTCACATCCTGATGACTATTCATGGAGACATGAGCATTGAAAAGGCGATGCAGTTGATCAAGGGCGGCTTTTCATTCAGGGCCAAGAAGGAACTGGGATTTCAGGGCGAGATTTGGCAGCGTGGATTTTCCGACGTACGCATCATTGATGAACAGAGCTTCCAGCTGCATCGGGAATATATCGACAACAATCCTGTGAAGGCGGGACTCGCGAACTCACCGGAGGAGTACCCGTCCGGATCGGCGTATTTAAAGAAGCGCAAGCGCGCAGGGGCTGAAGCCCAAAGTTCTGTGCGGTTAATCGGCACGACTGAAGTCGTGCCCTGACACACGAATTACTATCGGAGCGAGTGATGATCGTGCCTCGACACACAGAGACTGCTCTTCGGTACAACGGAGGCTGCGCCCTGACGCGGCCGGGAGCTGGATGATACCTTGTCTCTGACGGCCTCATGCGCAGACGCACCCGGAAAACGCTCCTCGTTGTAGCCGCGGTCCTGGCGCTGCTGGCCGTGGCAATCTTTCTGCGCTCCAAGGCTCCGCCGGAGGCCGCGCGGCTGCTGCCCGAGTCGGATGGAATTATTTACGTCAACCTCAAGCCTTTCCGCGCCTTCCTGCACAAGGATCTGAAACCGCCGCAGCGCGTGCCGGAATACCAGCAGTTCGTCGACGCGACCGGCATCGACTGGGAGCAGGATCTCGATCAGGTAGCCGTCGCCCTGCACCGCATGCAGGACCCCAACGGCCCCAATGGGCCGGTTGCGTATTCGATGGTGCTGGTAGGCAAGCTCACCGGGCAGCGGCTCAACACATGGCTTGAGGCACACGCTGCCAGCCGCGAGTCTTACGCCGGCCACACCGTGTACTCAATCCCTTCGGAGGGACGGACGGTGAGGGTGGCGCAGATCGGGTATGACATGCTGGCCGTCTCGAACATGCCGACCCCCGAGCAGATCCACTCGATGCTCGACCGCCATCGCGCCGCCGCCCTGCCCTTCGCAGGATCGACGCTGCTGGCCCAGCACCACCACGACGTACCGCTGCTCTCACTTGCATGGGGCGTGGGGCAGATCGGCCTGCCCTTCAATGACAGCGGCTCCATCCATATCTTCGGGTTCGCGCTACCTCTTGAGGCGGACTCTACCATTATCGCCAGCGTGACACCGGCGCTGTCTCTGGGAGGCGCACTGAACGTCAAGGCCGAAGAAATCGCACCCAGCGACGAGGTTGCCACCAGCCAGGCTGCCTCTATGGCGACGCTGGTCGCTCTGGCCCGCGGCTTTACCGATCCGCTGGCCGAGAACACGGCCAACCGGGGCCTCAAACAACTGCTCAAAACCGCCGAAGTCACGGTGGAGAAGCGCAACCGCGTGGTGGTCAAAGCCGCGCTTTCGCCTGCCTTGCTTACCAGCCTTGCGCAGGGCGAGAACTCCTCGGCGGATTCCGCACCGGAATCCGCCATGCCTGCATCCAAATAGTCGTTGGGGGATTGTGCGCAGGTTGCGGTTCTGCATCCAAGTCCCCCCAGGGGCTAAAGCCCGCGTTTGTGTTGTTGTGTTTGCGGCACGACTAAACAGGCTGCGGAAAAAGGCCTGATTCTGTGCTGAACGACTGAAAAATGTACCTCAGGGGCTAAAGCCCGCGTTGATTCTGCTGCGTTTATACCGGGACTAAAGTCCCGGCCTACCGCCCTAACGAGTTTTTCCGGAGCCTGTAAAGTCGTGCCCTGACACAAAGCAGGATTGCGCAGAGTTTCAATAGTGCGCTTCCCCGCCGCCGGATTCCCGCTCGGTTTGCTCGAGTCCGGACGCCTCGCCAGTATCCAATTTCATTGCGTTTGGCCAAAACACAATTCCATTGAGAGGTTCCATGAGCCGTTCTTCGATGTCCCGTTGCCTAAAAGTTTTATCCGCTCTTTGCGCTCTTGCCCTGCTACCCAGCCTCGCAGCCAGCGCTGCCGAATCGGCGCCGCAACATCCCGTTCTTACTGGCCAGGCGGCATTCACCGACGCCGCTCACGAGGCTCCCGGCGTCCGCCGCCACCTGACGGTCGCCGACCTGCCCGCCCCGGCTCCCGATCAGTCCGTGGACAACGGCCCCACGGTGGTTCCACGACCCGACAATGCGTGGCCCATCGCCCCCAAAGGCTTCAAGGTGGAGCTTTACGCCACCGGCCTGGAGAATCCCCGCCTCATCCGCACAGCGCCCAACGGCGATCTCTTCCTGGCAGAGAGCGATGCCGGCAAGATCATGGTCTTCCGCGGTGTGGGCGCCGACGGCAAGCCGCAGCAAACGTCCATCTTTGCCTCAGATCTGCACCAGCCATTCGGCATCGCCTTTTACTCCGCCGGGCGTAATCCCAAGTGGATTTACATCGGTGACACCGACGGCATTGTCCGCTTCCCCTATAAGAACGGCGACCTCACGGCAAGCGGCCCCGCGGAGCACCTTGCCGACCTGCCCGGCGGCGGACGCCTGCGCGGCGGCGGCCACTGGACCCGCGACCTGGCCTTCTCGAAGGACGGCACAAAATTGTTTGCCTCGGTCGGGTCTCATTCCAATGTGGACGATTCCGATACGCACCCTGAGGAGTTTCACCGCGCCGACGTGCTGGAGTTCACCCCGGAAGGCAAGTTCATCAAGGTCTACGCAAGTGGCCTCCGTAATTGCGTTGGAGAAGCTATCAACCCCATCACTGGCGAACTCTGGTGCTCGACAAATGAAAGAGACGCTCTGGGCAACAACCTGGTTCCTGATTATGTAACCCATGTACAGGAGGACGGCTTCTACGGCTGGCCGTGGTTCTATTACGGAGGCCCCAGCGGCGGCCGTCAAGATCCGCGCCACCCTGGCAAGCATCCCGAGCTGCAATCCAAGGTGATCACGCCGGACATTTTGGTCAATCCGCACTTCGCCTCTCTTGAAATGATGTTTTATGAGGGGTCGGAGTTTCCGGGGGAGTTCAAAGGCGACGGATTTGCCGCCGAGCACGGCTCCTGGAACCGCGCGCAACGAGGAGGCTATGAAGTCATTCGGCTGCCGATGCGCAACGGTCATGCTACCGGGGAGTATGAAGACTTCCTGACCGGCTTTGTTACAGCCGACGGCCAGGTGTGGGGGCGGCCCGTGGGTGTGACGCAAGCGAAAGACGGCTCGCTGTTTGTCTCCGACGACGGGTCAAGATCCATCTGGCATGTGAGCTATGTAGGAGGGAAATGACGCAGCGCGGCAAAACGGACGCTTGGTAAACGAGGGCTACGGCAATTTCGGAAATGGTGTAGACCGGAATTTTGTCGGTATCCCACCCATTCCGCTGAAAAACGCGGAATGGATGGGGCACGGAAGTTTATAGCAAGAGCGAAATGCTCTGACGACAACTCGGTCCTCCTATTTGTCGAGTCCCAGTGCCTCGACCACTTTGTCGTCCACCTTGGCGGGCTGGCCATCGTCCTTCCATACCACGCCGAAGCTGCCGCGGTAGTCCCACATGGTCCAGCCGATTCCGTCGGCTTCGAGCGCCGTCCGCACATCTTTGATCCAGTTCATCCGCGACAGCGGGTCGGTGTGCTCGCGATAGGCGCCGAACTCATTGCAGATCAGCGGCACGTTGTTGTCATGCCCCCACGCCGCAGCCTCATCGATCAGCAGGCGCATGCGGTGCGCGTCCCAGTGGTCAAGCCAATACTCTTCCATAGAAAACCGACTGTCCGCATCGGGAACTTCCTTCAGGAGCTCGGCCATAGAACTCTCGTCGGCGGGATACGGAATGTCATGGGCATAAATCAACCAGGGCGTGCTCCAACCAGCGCCCTGATGGGTAAATGTATGTGGATCGTAGAAGTGGAAGTTGTAAATCACGTTGCCGTCGCTGAGCGGATGCATGACCAGCAGATCGATAATGTCGGAGTAATTTGGGCCCGTGGCAATGATGGTGTTCTTGGGCGCGACCTCGCGGATCGCCGCAGCCACCCGCGCCTGAATCCCGGCCCAACGATAAGGATCGTTGACCTCCGGCTCGTTCAGAATCTCGAAGAAGACCCGCTCCGGATCGCGTGTGGCATAGTGCGCGGCCAGCCGGCGCCAGAGAAAGGTCAGCCGGTCCACGGCAGCGTCACTGGTGCGCAGTTGCTGCTTATAAGAGTCCTCGGGGTGGAGGTCGATCTGGACGGCGAGCCCATCTGCCAGCATTGTGTCGACGATGTGATCCAGCCGCGTAACAAAGTCCGCATTCAGACCGTCCTTCCCGCGTGGATACTGTTCCAGCGGCGCAGCATCGATACTCAAGCGCACACTGTCGAAGCCCAGCTTCGCGATCAGCGCAATGTCGTCCGCGTCGGTGAACCGATCGGTACGCGCAGCCGAGTAGTCGCGTGCTTGGGCAAACCACGATGAGGCGTTGATGCCCCGCTTCAGGTGCTGGGCGCGGGCAAAGGCGGTCTGCAAGCCGGCAGCGTGATCCTGGGCGAGAGCGGGGCAAGCAGCCGCGACGAGAAAGACAAGACAAAGTACAACAAGGCGCATGGGGACTCCGGGCAAAGATTGCAATGGGTCAACCATACTACCTCCGGCCCAGAGGCCGAAAGCGCATGAAGGATGCGCTCAAGCAAAAGCGGCTCCCATGCAGGGAGCCGCTTTTGCCGATCACAAAAAAAAGATGCCTATTTGCCCGCCTTGGCCGCCGCGTCGCTATCGAGGGTAGCAACCTGCTCGTAGGTGATGCGGAGATACTTGTGGGGATTCACGGGAACATTGTGGACGCGCACCTCATAGTGAAGATGCGGCCCGGTGGCCCGCCCCGATTGGCCCACATAGCCAATGATCTGGCCGCGAATGACGTGCTCGCCGGGCAATGCCGCAACCGCCGAGAGGTGCCCATAGACGGTCAGCACGTCGTGTCCATGATCGAGCACGACTTGACGCCCATACCCTGCTCCCATGGAGGCTCCGCTCACGATACCATCGGCGGCGGCGCGCACAGGCGTCCCGGTGGGCGCCTCGATGTCAATGCCGGAATGGAACTTGCCTTCCCCGTTGAAGGGATCTTCGCGCTCACCGAAGCTGGAGCCCACGCGGCCCTCGACCGGCCAGATCGAAGGTGCATCGGCGAACTGCGTCCAGTCGCCAGCAAAGGCGGGCGTCAGTCCACCCTCGAGTGCACGGGAAACCTGCCCTGAGAGCGCCTGCGTGCGCAAAGCGTAAAACTGATCGATTGAAACTTTCACCTGCTGCTGGCTCAAGTCGTCTGTCATCGATAGCGTGGTGGGGGTTGGCGCCGCCGCGGCGCTCGCTGCCGCCACCGGCTTGGCCGAGGCCAACTTATTCTGCCTCAATCCGTAGAGCGCCGTCACTTCGCTGGCGAGGGCCCCCAGCGAGGCCACCTGCACACTGCGATCATGCGCAACCTGCGCCATTTGCTTGTAGTCCTTGCGCAGATTCTCGCGGTCTTGGCGGACCTGGTTGAAGCTCTCTGTTTTCAGCAGCATCCGCGTGTACGAACCGGCCAGTCCGACGATGGTAAACGCCCCTACCAGCGCCGCGGCAACAAATCCGTATGCATAGTGGAGGGGGAGAGGAATTTTCCGGACGCGCCCGTCCTCATCCCTGGCGACAAAAAGAATGTAATAGCGCTTGCCTAGCATTTTCGCCCTTCATCCCGGCAATCTTGCAGGATTGCAATTCGCCGTACTAAAAAAGCGCTTGGCATTCGGGTCTATTCAGCCCGTCTAAAATCCACGCACCCCGAAGGGCGTAATTGACTAGCGTTCGTCAAGACTAGCAAAAACGAACGGGCAGGGTCAACGAAATCCGCCCGCAAAATCCTTTTTTCAGACCGAGAATTCGCCAGACGTTCGCCTTTGCCGGCTGGACTGCTGCAATAACGCAGCATTTCAAAGAACAGGGTTCAGGTTCTTTTCCGTTATCGGACAAGCCCTCGGCAGGGTCTGTCCGGCTATTTGCCCTATTCTCAAATCATGCCCTTCAGGCGGACCCACTTCTTGCCAGGCGATGGCCAACGCGGCGAACTTGCCCTGCTTCGCCAGATCCGCGCTCGCGCCGGCCAAGCCTCCGGCAGCCTGCGCCTCGGCATCGGCGACGACTGCGCGCTGCTCCGTCCGCGTTCCGGCGAGGAACTGGCCGTGACCACCGACCTCTCTATCGCCGGCCGCCACTTCCGCCTGGACTGGCATCCGCCCGAATCCATCGGGCATCGGACTCTGGCCCGAGGCTTAAGCGACTTGGCCGCCATGGGCGCACGCCCTGTGGCTGCCTTTCTTTCCCTGGGATTGCCGCACGAACTGACCGCTGCGTCAAGCCGACGCCGCGCATGGGTGGAACGGTTTTTCGACGGGCTGCTCGCCCTGGCCGCGGCTCACAAAACCCCACTGGCCGGCGGCGACCTCGCCGAGTCGCCGATGCCTGTGGCCGATATCGTCCTCATCGGCGCGGTGCCCAAGGGAAAGGCTCTGCTTCGCTCCACTGCCCGTCCGGGCCATCTGCTCTATGTCACGGGCGCGCTGGGCGGAGCCGCGGCTGGACTCTCTCGATTGGCTGAGCTGGCTCGACATAACGCGGGAGGAGATGTTCGTTCGGGGGAAGTTTCGGAAAAGCCCACCTCAGGGACTAAAGCCCGCATTGATTCTGCTGGCTATATGCGGGGGTTAAAACCCCCGCCTCCCTCCGGGGCGAGTATTTCCGCAGCCAGTGAAGCTCTTCCAGGCAGCCCGCGCCCTCCCCGTATCCCGAAGAACCTGGAAGCCCTGCTAGCCCCGCACCTCTATCCCGAGCCGCGCATCGCTCAGGGCCTGTGGCTCGTCCGCCACGGTCTGACCTCCGCAGCCATCGATCTCAGCGACGGGCTTTCCACGGATCTCGCCCACCTCTGCGAGGAGTCTCGCGTGGCCGCCGAACTCGATGCCGCTCTGCTTCCTATCCACGCCAGCGCGACCCTTGCCCAGGCCCTCAATGGCGGGGAAGACTACGAGTTGCTCTTTACCGCGCCGACGACGACGCGGGTGCCCCGCTCAATCGCCGGCGCGGCCATCACCAGAATTGGCTGCATTGTGAAATCGCGCCCAGGCCAAGCGGAGGTTACGCTGCTCACTGCGGAAGGCTCGCAACCCCTGAAACCGCGAGGCTGGGAACATTTCGCTTGAGGCCCTCTTGTCTGACAGCCGCTATCATCAAGAGTGATGACCACCAAACCTCGCGTACGCTTTGCCCCTTCACCCACCGGTCTGCTTCATGTGGGGAACGCGCGCACAGCACTCTATAACTGGCTCTTCGCCCGCCGTACGGGCGGACAATTTATCCTCCGCATTGAAGATACCGACCTGGAACGCTCGGAAGCGCGATTTGAAGATCAGCTGATCGAAGATCTGCGCTGGCTGGGGTTGGATTGGGACGAAGGGCCTGGCTGGACGGGTGCGCCGTCCGAGGAGGAAATTGGCGGCTTCGGACCCTATCGGCAATCTGAGCGGCTTGCGATCTATGCCGAGCATACCGAGCGGCTGTTGGCCGAGGGCAAGGCCTACCGCTGCTTTTGTACGCAGGAAGAGCTTGAGGTTGAACGCAAACTTGCAGCCGCCGGGCAACTGCCGCAGATCTACTCGGGGCGCTGCCGTGCTTTGCAGCCGGCAGAGATTGAGAAGAACATCGCCGACGGCAAGCCGTTCGCGGTTCGCCTGAGGATTGAAGATCAGCCGCTCCGCTTTCACGATCTGGTGCGCGGCCCCGTCGAATTCGCAGCGGAGACAGTCAGCGATCCTATTCTGGTTCGCTCGGCTTCGGGCGTTTCGGCGGGCGTGCCGGTCTACAACTACGTGGTCACCATCGATGATGCTCTGATGAAGATCACCCATGTCATTCGCGGCGACGACCACATCTCGAATACGCCCAAGCAGGTGGCCATTTACCAGGCCTTCGGCTGGCCGGTGCCGGAGTTTGCTCACCTCTCGACCATCCTCGGTGCAGACCGCGAGCGCCTCTCGAAGCGGCATGGGGCCACCTCGATTTCGACGTTTCGCGAGATGGGCTATCTGCCCGAGGCGCTGGTCAATTACCTGGCCTTGCTCGGCTGGGGCGCGGAAGACGGCAAGACGGAGACCTTCACGCTGGCCGAGCTGACCCGCGCCTTCAGCCTGGAGCGCGTAACGCCCAGCCCGGCCGTCTTCGACTTCGACAAACTGAACTGGCTCAACCGGCATTACCTGAAGCAGGCCGATCCGAAGCGCATTACCGTGCTGGCTTGGAGCTACTTCGCCGATCGTCTTCCCGCGCGGGAGTCGGCCCCCGAGCCTGTTCGGGCCTGGTTCGCAAGTCTGCTCGCGCTCTTTTTGCCCGCCATCGATACACTTGCGCAGCTTCCCGCTAAATCCTCCTCTATCTTCGGCTTCGATCCAGCCGAGGCACGCGCCAATGAAGAGAATGCCGCTGTGCTGGCCGCCGACTCAGCCAGCATTGTTCTCGCCGAGCTGGCCAGCCGGATTCGCGCCCATGCCGGCCCGGTAACCCCGCAAGCCTTCAACGGCTGGATGAACGAGATCAAGACAGCCACCGGCATCAAGGGCAAGGAACTCTTCCATCCGGTGCGCATCGCCCTCACCGGCTTCCACTCCGGCCGCGAGTTCGATAAAGTCCTGCCGCTGATTGAGGACGGCGCGGGGCTCGGACTCGGCATCCCCACCGTCCGCGAAAGAATCGACAATTTCATAGGAGTCTGACGACTTTGAACGACATCTTCTGGATCAAAGGCAATCCGCCCGCGCCACTGGCCATCGTGCTGAGGCCGCGCGGCGATGACTGGCTCGAGGACGAGCTGCTCAGGATGAAGCGGGAGGGCATTCAAACCCTCGTTTCGCTCCTGGAGAAGCATGAGGTTCTTTTGCTTGGACTCGACGAAGAACACCCCATTGCGGACCATCTTGGGCTGAAGTTCCTTTCCTACCCGATTCCCGATACCAAGATCCCAGGCGACGCTGCCGCCTTTCGGAAATTCGTCGCCGGATTGGCGGATAGGCTGCGCGCCGGGGAGAAGGTTGGCGTCCATTGCCGGGGAAGCATCGGCCGGGCCACCGTCACTGCGGCTTGCACGCTCATCCATCTGGGTTGGGAGCCCCATGCGGCCCTCGCCGCCATTGAAGCGGCCCGCGGCTGCACCGTTCCCGACACGCAGGAGCAGGAGGACTGGATTCTGCACTACAAGGCCAAGCCGTGAGCGCACCGGCGCCGATGCCCGCGCCCATCGTGGACTTCAGCTTTCCCCATCGCTGGCAAGCTGAAATCCTCGTGGCGCGCCCCCTGATCCTGCCACCGCGCCATTTCGTCTATCCTGGCCAGGCCGAGGAGGTCGAGCGCGGGGCGTTTGAAGTGCACATCCGGCCCGATGCACCTGATGCGCAGCCGTTTCTGGCAACCTGCGCCCTTGGCTTCCGCGATCCCGCCGTGCCGACAGGCCTTTGGTCCGCACCCAATCCGGATGAAATCTGCGCCGTGTCTGGAGGATATGCGTACGTCATCGACGCGACCGCCCCGGAGCGCTTCACCATGATTGCTTACCGGCCCGTGCTGGAGGTTCGCCCGCTGCTGGCGCAGGGATTGCTGCTCTTCGTTGGACATCATGCGATTCTCGCCTGGGGCCGCGATGGGCAAGCCTGGGAATCGGAAAAGCTCTCTTCTGAGGGAGTTACCGTCACCTCGATCGACGGCAGCGTCCTGAGCGGACTGGGCTGGGATTTGATGACCGATAAAGAGACGCCGTTTTCGCTGGACTTGCGGAGCGGCCGCCGCATTTAATTCGGGCCCGCGTATTTTGCACGCGAACTGAGCGGCCGAAGCGGTATTTTCGGCTGATTAGAGGCTAAAATCTAAAGGTAAAGATTACCAATCAGTTAATATATTGAATTCGCAAACTATTCATACATAGATATTTACGAGAAAATATGGAATGAATGGATACCCCCCGGGGGTTAGGGGGGGTAGGGGGGGCATTTTGGGGGTACAGACCGGGTGCTTCTCCGACAGATTAGACCGGGCGGATCTCCGACGCTGCAACTTCCAGCCTTGCGGCGATTTCGTTCATGGGTTTCTCTATCCCCATTGTGCGCCGGCGGAACGTAATACTACGCAAGGGGCAGGGAAAGGATAATTTCCCAGATTCCGATGGCGGGACCTGGTCCCCCGGGAAGCCGTTCGACACGCCGACATATCGGTACCAATCGAGAAGAATCTTATCTTTGAATCAAATTCGGGCTGTGAACGACTGGCCCAAAACGGCAGGAGCCAGCTCAGAACTCCAGCCGCGCCTGAAAGGCGATCATACGTGGACTGCTATCGCCGCCTAAGCCGACGCCCAGCAATCCGGTCGGAGGTGAGGTTGTGGAGGTAAGCGCCCCAAACCCAATTTGCGTGGAAGGATTTCCGGGAATGCCGGCCTGCACCATGCTGGGAAGCGCAAAATTCGGATGGTTGAAAACATTGAAAAACTGGCTCTCAAGCCGCAGCTTCACATGCTCTGTCAAGGTAACCCATTTTGTCAGATAGAAATCGCTCCACAGAAAATGGGGACCGCGCAGGCCGTTGCGCCCAAGGTTGCCAAATTGGCAGTCCTGCGGACTGTCGCCGCCAGAGCACTGCCCTGTACTCGGATCGACAGTCGATACGAATGCGTCCGGATTGAGCCACTGAAGCGTACCCTGTTGCGTGACGCCGGGAATCGGATGGCGATCGTAGAGGGGAACGTCGGGAACGACGCTGGCGAACTGCGGTCCGCTGCCCTGCACGATGCCGTTTCCGTTCGCGGAATACGGTGTGCTCACCACCGAGAACGGAACGCCGCTGTGCCAAAACGCAGTTCCAGAAATCTGCCATCCCTTCAGCGCATAGCCCAGCGCGCGGCTGCGCACGCTGACCGGTAGCTGATACACATACTGCGCATCGAGATTGTGCCTTATGTCATAGTCGCAAGGGCCATAATCGCGAGCTAGGTCTCCCGGCAACGGCGAGAGAATCCCGCCCGCGGAAAAGGAAAGAAACCCACCGTTCGAGACCGTATCCATGCACCGGCTGAAGGTGTAGTTGAGCTGTCCTTGCAAGCCATGGCCGAGCCGCTTCATCGCGGTCATTTGCAGGCCGTTGTAGTGGCTGTTGGCGCCGGTGGAAAACTGTGTCACCGCGCCGAATCGGGGATCGGTGGGCTCAAGGTAAGGGAACGGAGCGAAGCAGCCCTGGCACACGGTTTGGTAGCCGTTGACCTGGGTCGAGTACGGCTGATTCAAGGCCCGCGTGCCCACATATTGCGCTTTCAGGCTAGCCGTCGTTCCAAATTGATGTTCCAGCCCCAAACTCCACTCCATGAAGTACGGCGCGTGGAGCTTCCCATCGGGAATGGCCGTAATCGCAACCGCGGGAAGACAATTTGCCGGATCTGCCTGTGGGGATGCGCATGAAAAATTGCCTTGGGGAAATCCCGCGGCAAAAAGCCGGTTTGCGGCAACGGTCGCATCGACGGCGCTGTTGGGCACTCCCGGCGCAATGGCTGTTCCGCCCACGCTGCCAAGCAGTCCCCCCTGAAACGTGTTGTCGTAGGGAGGATTGGTGCCTATCAGGTCGGCCACCGTACCGGGCAGAATATCGCTGAAGATTCCAAAGCCGGCGCGGAGCACGGATTTGGGTTCGAACTGCCACGCCATCGCCGTTCTCGGTTGCAGAATGGCCACGGGCGTTGACGAGAACAAACTGCTGAGATGAGTTTGAATCGCCTGGTTCAGCGGTTGATTCACATCGTGCGAGATGGAGCTGAATGAGCCGGCAAGGCGGGCAACTTCGTCATGCGGATTCAGGGGATTGGCATTGAAGGTGTTGCGCAGACCGATCGTCCAGGTCAGGGCGCGAGTTAGCTTCCAGGTGTCTTGTCCGTAGAGATCGAGATTTAGAAATCTGAAAGGCTCGTTTGCGTTCGATGGAAACGTCTGCGACGCAGTGTTCGCGGTTCCATCAATATATTGCTGCAAGTTGGCATAGGTTACGGTGGGAACTGTGCCTTCTCCAAAGTCATAATCGTTCAAGAGGAAGATGCGGGTATTGGTTCCAAAGCGCAGCTCGTGAGCGCCCCGGCTCCAGGCGAGATTGTCGTTGATGAAAAACCGGGAGGCCCGGCGGCCTTGAATCCAGGTGTCGTCAAGCCCTCCCATGGGTGTGAAGGCATTTGCGCCGCTGCCCTGCAATACGATGGGGAACGCAGCAAGCGTGGTTTGCAGGTTTGTCGGTCCAAACAGGCTCTCGTACCAGGAGAACGCGGGATTGAAGTAGTTGACCAGATTCTGCGAGAAGATGTGCGTGTAGCCCGCTGCAAACGAGCAGAGGGGCTGCGGAGAGACCGCATCGAAGACCGGGTTGATGGGGTCTGTGTAGGCGGCTTGCAGGCCCGTGTCGGCCTGAAAACGAAACCAGATCGTGTCTTTCTCGCGCAGGTTGTAGTCGATGCGGGCGGTCTGCACCTGTTCGTGATCGTCGCTGGAATGGGAAACGCTTTGCCGGTTGGCGCAGCCGTCAGCAGCGGTGCCCAGCGGGCAGCCCAGGATCGCGGTGGGCGTGCCGCCGGTAGATCCGTAGAGAGAAAACATTTGCCGATAGAACGGGACCAACGCAGAAGGAAGTTGTTGCAATACGTATTGTTGAAACGCTGCGGTCGGAACGATCGTGGGCGTAACGATGGGCAGCGCGATTCGCACCCACTCGCTGTCAAAAAAGAAAAACAGTTTGTTGTGCGCGATCGAGCCGCCCAAACTGCCCCCGAAGTGGTTCACGGTCGATCTGGGCTTGTGATTCCCAGCCGTCGCGTTGGTGAAATAGTCCGCTGCGTTCAGCAGCGAACCATTCCACAATTCATACAGGTTTCCGTGAAACCGGTTCGCGCCGGACTTGGTGATGTAATTGATTTGGGATGCTCCATACCTTCCCTGGTCGACGGAATAGGAAAGGGTGTTGACGGTCACTTCCGAGATCGAATTCAATCCCAGAACGAGGTTGGTGGAAAGTCCGCTGTTGAGATTCGTGAGCGGGTCATTGGTTTCCAGGCCGTCCACAATATAGCCATTCGAGAGGGCAGGGAGCCCATTGAATTCCACGTTGCCGTATCCGTTGCTGCCGCCGACGAAATCGTTGCTGCTCCCCGCCGTATTGATGAGGGCCCCAGGCGCGAATTGAAGGGGATAGGTCAGGTCGCCGCCCGGATTCGGCAGATCCTCCAGCGCTGCCGCATTCAGCGTAGTGGAGGTGTTTGCGTTTTCCGGGTTGATCAGCGGGGCCTCGCTGCCGACCTCGACCGTCTCTGTGGATTGGGCCACTTTGAGCGTGAAATCCACGGTCTGCTTCTGGCCCAGGCCAGCAACCACGTTGTCATTTCGCTGGGGCTCGAAGCCTGGCGCTTCCACCTTGACGGAATACGCGCCCGGCTTCAGTTGGGGAAAATTGAATCGGCCGGAATCATCGGTCTTGGCCGTGCGCCTGAGTCCGGTCTCGGAGTTGACGGCCGTCACTGTGGCGCCGGCCACGACGGCGTTGCTCGCATCCCAAACCTGGCCAACGATCGCGCTCGTGGTTTCACCCTGCCCCAGCGCTTGCGCCGGAAGAAGACAAACGACTGTCCACAGAAGAAAAACGATGGGTGTTGCCCGTGCCATGGATCCCCCGTTCAACTGAAAGCGGCAAGATTTTCCCGGCTTGGCGTATTAATCTTCGCTTAGTTCAACAGTTAACCATGATTAATATAAACAATCAAGTCCGAAGGGGACACAGGACGATCTCGATACTCGTGTTCAAACTATTCGGATTTTGACGCGTTTTACGGACCCCTCCTACAAACGCCAATGTGGCCGCGAGGAACTCTGGCATCACGCCAAATCGCCATACCGCTTAACGAACAGTCTACGAGGGGGGGGTGCGGACGAGGCCTCAACGTTTTTGGTTGTCGTCGAGTGATGGGCAACTTGGCCGCAGACTCGTCGCGGCTTCCCTGGGCGACATCGAACACGCCTTCGAGACGATCTTTATCCCGCTGCCTGCTGCTGTTGCGGCAGGATTGTGTCGTACGCGGCGTAGATGCTTTCAAAGACTGAGTCCCAGCTCATGGTCAGCGCATACTCGCGTGCGGCCAGACGCATTGCCTCGTGCTTTGCCGGGTCGGCCAGGATGCCGGCTACTGCCGCGGCAAACTCCGCGTCCGGCACGATGCGGCCGGTTACGCCGTCGCGGACGATGGTGGGCGGGCCACCATCGGGAGTCACAATCGCCGGCACTCCACTGGCGAGGGCCTCAAGTACCACGTTGCCGAAGGTATCGGTGTGCGAGGGAAAGACGAAGAGGTCCATGTTGGCATAAGCCGTGGCCAGCGCCTCGCCTTTGAGCACTCCGGGAATCTCCGCTCGAGGCAGGCGCTCGCGGAGCCAGCCCTCCTCCCCGCCGTGGCCGACGATGAGAAACCGGAAACTCTTGTGCCCCAAACGCTCCAACTCCACCTGCACCTCAGGCAGCAGAGTCACGTTCTTCTCGACGGACAGGCGACCCACGAAGCCCAGCACCTGATCGCGGTCTTCTGGATCGCGCTTACGCTTGGCCGGATGAAAAAGCTCGGCATCCACTCCACGCGGCATGAGGTGGCAGGGACGGCCCGTGGTCCGCTCCAGCAGTGCGCACAGCTCGGGGTTGGGCGCGAACAGGACTTGCGCGACCGAGTAGAACCTGGCTGCTGCGGCCATGGTCAGATCCTCGATCTTCTGGCCAGTAGCGGCGGAGTGGCGCTCTGGCAACAGGCGCAGAAACCAGTCTGACCGCCGCGCCAGGTACTCGTGGACGTTGGTGTGCCAACTGGCGGCCAGCGGCAACTTGAGATAGCGCGCCAGGCCCGCGCCGAGCATGCCGACCTCACTGGGACCGGTGATGTGAATCAGGTCGGGCTTGAAGCGCTCCAGGACTTCGCCGATGAGTGGAATATGGCGCAGAAACGCGGGATCGAAGCGCAGGTCTTTTTCAAGAGCAAAGGAGAGAAAGCCGCGCGGCAACTCAAGTGTCCACACATTGCCGTCTTCGAGGATGGCCTGCGTGCGATCGCCGGCGCGCACGCAGAGAAACGGCAGATTCCGCCGCCGAGCAAAAGCCTCAAAGTGCCGACTGGTGTGCGCAACCCCGTTCACCTCATGGAACGAGTCAGGGAAGTACGCCACCCGCGGCATTTGTACGCTCATGAGTTAGCCGTCGTGTTCACCCAGTGCCAGCCGCAACTGGTGCGCCTCGCTCCACGCCATGCGCAGGCCGCCTGAAACCAGGCCCCTGCCCATCAGTTGAACCATTCCAATCAGCCCGCTCATCAGCCGCGGCGCTGTTCCTTTGGGCCAAAGCTCGCTGAGCGGCCGGATCACGCCGTTGGCATCGGGATGATAGACGCGTTCGTCCCAGGTCCGCGAGCCTTGTGGAAACTCCGGATAATGCCGCACCGCGTCGATCGCCGACTGGAGAATCCGATGCTTCCATGGCTCGGCATACTGCGGCATGAAGAGCATATCGCTCTTCTTCTTGCGCCGGATTTCATGCACGAACTCGGTGAAGCTGGTGGCATTTGTCAGGTTGATGTTGGCGTTCGGTTCCACGCCGTGGCGGTCTCCGCCCGAGATCAGCACCATGTTCCACTTCTCGGCCAGACGCCGCACCTTGCGGTTCTCTTCCCAATGGCGGAGACCGTTCAGCTCAAGCGCGTGCAGATAGTTGCCGTTCTTGTGGAGAAACTCGTTGACCAGAAACTCGTGCTTCTCTTTGCCGATCAGATACAGGTCCCACATGGGGTGGTTGAAGACCACCAGAACATTTGGTTCATGGTGGAGCGCCACCAGAATTTCTGTAAGCCGCGAATCGCTTGGGTGTTCCGTGAAGCGCGCAAGCGTCTCCATCCACTCCGCCGCCCGCGCGCTGGGTAGATTGTGAATGCCCAGGTGGAAGGACTGCGTGCCATAGGGCGCGCTCCACTCGACTGAAACGGGAATACGCCGTGCGCTGGGCACCGTGCGCAGCAGCATCGGCGCGCTGATGGTGTCGTGATCGGTGATGGAAACCATCGGCGCCAGATCGAGCCTGGCGATCTGGGTACTCTCCAGGTCGAAAGCCAGCTTGGGGGTCATTGGCGGCGTCCAGTAGCTGGCGGCATAATTTACCCGCAGCCCGTGCATTTCCTCCGCCCGCCGCTCCAAACGCGAAAGCAGAGGCCGCATGATCGGGTACTGATTGCCGAAGTTCGCTAGAAAGTCCAGCGTCTCCTTCGACTGGTTGGTGTGGCCGTGCAAGGAAACACCTGACCGGAAGCCTTTGGACGCGTTGGAGTCGCGCCACAGGTATGAGATGGTGGAACTGGCCATTTCTGCTCCTTCTCTGCGATCGTGCCCGGATACCTGGACCCAGTATCCCGGCCCGACCGTAAACATCGGGTTAACGTGGCGCGAATTGCGCTTCAATTAGCAAAAGAATCAATAAGGTAACCCCCAGCTCCGCAATATAAGGCGAACGATTCGCCGCAGACATTCGATGGGAAAACATGCAATAAGCCTAGCAGAGCGAGTCTTCACGACCCCAGCAGAAGCCCCCGCGTCAGACTGTAACCGCTGCGGATATAGGACTTGATGCGCTTGAAGCCGGAGCTGACGCCGGTCATGGGCCACAAACCGAGGCGGTAGTTGGCGAGAACGTGCGCGACGGCCTTGCGAACTTCAGGCGGTAGGCCGGTCTCGAATTCAAATCCCTCCCAAAGCGAAAATACGATGGAGTCGCCGTTCAAGACAATTCGGCGAATCAGTGCGGGGTCAATACGATGAGGGAGCGTGGGACAGGCGTCAAGCTTGCCAAGCGCCAACAAAGCTATCATCGTGCGTAGACATTTTTCGCAATGCCCGCAGTTGTACTCCTGCTCGCTGCTCCAACACACACGCAGGGTGGACAGAGCAGCTTCGTTGCCGGCAATCAGAGCTAGTTTTTGCATGCGGTTGGCCTCCAGCCCGTCATGCACAAAGCTCATTGTCTCAGAAGACCAAAGCGGATCGAGCAGCGGATGGGAACCCCGGCACGGCATGTTGGCGTAGGTGTATGTGGCGGCGACGATGCACGTTCCGAGAACGGAGGAGAGCGCGTGTCCCACCATGGCGAGGGCCGCGCCATGGTACATACCCCAGTCCGCATAACGATTGCTGACATCGCGCACGTTGGTGCGAACGACAATGAGCTGCTTGCCGAACTCCGCCGCCGTCTGCCGGGCCGCAGCCTCGGCGAGGGAAAAAAGTTCGGTCTGGTCGAGGCGTATATCGAAGCCATGCACCAGCACGAGGTGGGTAATTGCGTCGCGGTTCTTGATCAGCGAGTACAGGCTGTCAACGCCGCCTGAAAAGAACAGGCCGACATTGTCATTGCTGCGGCTGCCGACTAGGCCTGGTTGCGCGCCAACGGCGACACGCTTCCACTTGTTACCGGTGAAGGCCGTGAAAATCTGCTGGATCGTCGGGACGGTCTGCAACAGGAGCGGAGAGATCGCCGGCTCGAACTGCACCTCGCACCCCATGGCCATGGCCAGGGGCAGGGCGGCGGGTAGAATCCAATCGTGGTTAGGCGGAGGGAGCGGAGTTTCAATGCGAAGCTCGAATACCGAAGCGCTCTGCTGTATGTGGCAAGAACCGGGCTCGATCGCTTTTACCTGCATGGAACTTGCTCTTCTCCGCACGGTCCTCGCGCTGCGTCCTGTTCTGAGTCTGTGCCAGGGGTCGGGGCCAAGGCGATATTCATCTTAACGGATTTGTCTGTCGATTGTTGCGGTTGGCGGTAAACTTGGATCAGTTAAGGAGAAAGCCGCTATGAGGCCGTCCGAGGTATTGCCGCAGCACCGGGAGACGATCCGCCAGCTTGTGCTTGAGGCGGGGATGGCGAACCCGCGCGTCTTCGGGTCCGTGCTGCATGGCGACGACCAGGACGGCAGCGACCTCGACCTGCTGGTGGACCCTGCGCCGCGCGCCAGTCTGCTGGATATGGCCGGTCTACAAATCGAGTTGGAAAAGGCGCTTGGGGTCAAGGTCGATGTCCGCACACCAGGTGAGCTTCATCCCCGCTTTCGCGAGAAGGTTCTCGCCGAGGCCGCATCCCTGTGAACAAGCACGAATTCCGCGCCAAGGACTATCTCCTGCACATGCTGGAGGCCGCGGATCGGGTTCTTAAGTACACTGCGGGCGTGGCCGAGGAACAGTTTGTAGCCAATCAAATGTTGCAAGACGCCGTTGTCCGTAACATCGAGATCATTGGAGAAGCCGCCAATAACCTGCTTGAGGTCGGCCCCGAGTTCGCCGCCAAGTATCCTTCGATTCCCTTTGCGCAAATATATGGAATGAGAAACCGTGTGTCACACGGATATTTTGCCGTAAGCACGGCCATGATATGGGATTCCGTTCAAGTGGATGTCCCCGATCTGCGTCTGCAAATCGAGAAGGTGCTCGGGGAATTGGAATCGGAGGGGTAAAGATGGATGAACAAGTGCATCAATCCACCGAAGACCAAGCTAAGCCGGAGCTGCTTTTTCACTACACTAGGAGTCTGTCGCTCATAGCGCTTTCGCCAAGGCTGATCCGGTGGTTTGCGTGGTGGGCTTTCGTACTGTGGCGCGCAGGCTGTAATCCCGCTTGTGGCTTGTAGCGAGCCCTCCATGCAG
>Ga0182024_10003018_pt1 | contig 40815 bp, 44 predicted proteins | sample P32metaG_FD_120480 | JGI IMG/M metagenome (GOLD analysis project Ga0182024, IMG submission 120480) | Permafrost microbial communities from Stordalen Mire, Sweden - P3-2 metaG (Illumina Assembly) | ecosystem: Environmental > Terrestrial > Soil > Wetlands > Permafrost | place: Sweden: Stordalen...
CCCGGTTTTGACATTATAAGCTCCTCAGACCCAATGCCTTCGGACAAAACTATTAATCAGAACTCGGCAGTTTCGCGCTAGGCCTCCTGATTGAACGCTCAACCCAGCCGCAGCTATCTCGTCATCGCTTCGGCCATTGTTACGGCCGTGACCCCAAGTGCATAGGCGGGGACTACTCACGAAGTGGAAGTGAATTGCGCCGGTCTCCTGGAAGAACTACAAAGCGGGCTTTCAGGTTCCGCTATCATGCCCAAAAGTTATGACTACGTTTCCTGTTTTTTGACCCTTTTCGACATACCTGTAAGCCTCGACAATCTGTTCCAGCGGGTAGCGTCTATCTATGACTGGTCTGAACTTTCGCGCCTCGATAAGCTCTTTGAAAAAGAGCATGTCTTCTTTTGTGTCTTTTGGAATTGGGAATATGACTTTCCTGCTACCGAATATCGAAGTCCACAGTGCCAAAAATAGGTTCTGATACAAGAAACCAAGTTCGGCCGAACAGTAAATCCCGCCTGGTTTCAGCAGTCTTTTGCAGGCACCAAATGAGCTCTTGCCGACTGCATCAAAAACAAGATCATAATCCCCATCACTTTTTGTAAAATCTTCTTCCGTGTAATCAATTACCTTATCTGCTCCAAGAGACCTTACTAGTTCTACATTCTTGGTATCGCACACCGCTGTAACCTCCGCACCACGATATTTCGCCAGCTGGACTGCCGCTGAGCCGATAGCACCCGTCGCTCCGTTGATCAGGACTCTTTGCCCGCTTCGAACGTCTGCTTTTCTAATATCGTTCAGTGCGTAGTGCGCACCTTCAGTACTGGGGGCGGCTTCTTCATAGGTCATATTCACTGGTATAGCCGTCAGCATGCCTTGTTCCGGCATAGTCATGTACTCGGCATGAGCACCAAAACTGACTCCGCTGAATCCAAAAACGCGGTCGCCATTCATGAATGATTTGACGTCCCTACCTACAGCTTCAATTTCTCCAGCGAATTCATCCCCTAATATCGTTCTTTTCGGTCTGAATAGGCCGCTGACTAGTCTCACAAAGGATGGCTTGGCTCTCAAGAAGGCGCAGTCCGTTCGGTTTACCGTCGTCGCGTGCATTCTTATCAGTACCTCGTCGTCCTTGGGAGTTGGTTTCGGTACATCCTTGAGTTGAAGAACTTCTGGCGGTCCATATTTTGTGTACACAATCGCCTTCATGTTCTTGGCGGTCGCGATGACCGCCTGTGTCTTTCGGGAGGGTAGCTGGGTGCTCACGTCGAAGGCTCATCTGCCTTGGCCTTAGTCGGCCCTCCTCTTACCGCTCGAAGTTCGCGTGAGACATACCTGAAGGCGACGGGCCGGTTTGTTTCCGGGGTCGCTTGTCGGTACATTTCTCAATGATCAGCCGACGATTTGGGTTATCTGCTTCGCCAATCCGCTCTCGACGTGCGTCGTCCAGAGGATCTCTGCACCATCCACCACGAGGGCGAGCGGAGAGAAGAGTATCGTCTCAATGACAGCGACACCGAGGTTCTGAATCCATTTCCCAATGCCTATGTGAACTGAGAAGTCGCTGGGCTGTCCGGCGATCAGTATCGAGAACGCCCTGTTCGCATCGATCAATCCACGGAGGATTCCCGCCTTCTGGGCCTGGATGATGTTACCAATGGGCGCCTTCATCGACTGGGTCTTGTATCCATCGGTCTTGAGTTGCTGCTCTATCTGCTGGGCCAGCTGGTCCAGGTCCTTGTTCTTTCCTTGGAAGCTTAAGTTAAGCCATGCTGCCGTATCCTTGGGTATCGTCGTGCTATTTCCGGCTAACATATCATGTCGAAAAACAACTCGCGTTGATGTGCTTAAGGAGGATGTATTTTCTGCAAGGTATTGTAATTCTTGCCACGGGTTACAACCCAGTCTGACCTATACGTGGCTCACTTTTCTTACGAAAGTAAGCGTTCTCTGAGTTGCGAAGCGGAGCCCGTGAAGAACTCGTCTCCGGGCTGGAACCTTGGGAGTGATAAACGGCGGGGCGGTGCTTATAGGTAAGCAGATGTGCCACTCGATTCGTGAGCCAGTCAGTGACCCGTCAAAGTCTGACGGTCATCCTAATCGGGCTTCTCGTCATCGTACCTTTGACTGTGATACTGAGCGCGTCGCCAGCTCATGCCGGAGGACCCACGGCTCTCTGCTCTCCAGGGACACTCCCGGACTATGTTGACATATGCACGGTCATTGGCCAGCCGGACTTTAACACCCTGACCGCCGGGCAACCCCCAAGTTCTACCACTATCGGCAACCCCACAGCACTCGCCTTTGATTCAAAAGGAGACCTCTGGGTCGTCGACAACAGCAACAACCGGGTCCTGGAGTATACGCCCCCCTTCTCTCTCGGTCAATCCGCCGGTCTAGTGATTGGCCAGACGAGCCTCACCGGATCGGGAGACTCTTCACCATCAGGGGGGCTGTTCGGCCCCACAGACATTGCTTTCGACCCGAGCGGGAACCTCTGGGTGACCGACTCTGGCAACAACAGGGTCCTCGAGTTCAAGGCTCCGTTCTCCAACGGAGAATCGGCGTCGATCGTCCTGGGGCAGCCCACCTTCGGCGGCTATATCGGGACGACGACGCAGGGAGGTATGAACTCCCCCGCGTACCTGGCGTTCGACCCGAGCGGGAACCTCTGGGTGACCGACCAGGGGAACAACAGGGTCCTCGAGTTCACCACTCCGTTCTCTACGGGCGAGATGGCACTCCGCGTCGTCGGCCAGGAAAACTTTACTGCGTTCGCCCCGTCATCAACTACAACTGCGAGCAGCCTGTTTGAGCCTCTCGGAATAGCCTTCGATTCAAAGGGAGACCTATGGGTGGTAGACAGCGGGGACCACCGCGTCCTCGAATACAATGCCCTCCAATTTGTGCCCCCGCGCCCCCTTGAGTACGCTGCTGCCACCATGGTCATCGGCCAGCCGAGCCTCACGAGTTCCTCGACCGGGCTGAATGCCTATGCCATCGCATTTGACTCGAGCGGCAACCTCTGGATCTCAGACGGGATCAGCGGAGTCGCTGAGGTCGTGGCACCCCTATCCACGGGCGAAGCGTTCACTCAGATCATAGGGCCGAAGACTATCACGAGCAGCACGCCGACCGGTTGGAAACTGCGCGACCCTCAGGGAATCGCGTTCGACTCCGGAGATAATCTATGGGTGGCGGACTACGACCACGGCAGGGTCTTAGCGTATGGCAGTGGCGTCACTTCCACAACATCCAGTTCCTCTTCGTCAACCACAACTTCGGGGGGAGGAGTCCCGGTGTTCCCCTACGAATCAGCAATAGCGGCAGTCTTCACCGTTCTTCTAGCCGCTTCCTACCTTGTCATTCGTCGTGGTCGCACAAGATCATGGGATAACGAAGGAAAGGATGATAACTAGCTACCCAATGCCATCTGTTGCAAGAGTCACTTATTCACTCATTCAGCCAGTCAAATTTGAAAAATGCTGAGGTGAGGTGAAACGAGCCTTATCACTTAGTCGCGAAGAATCGTATTCCTCAAAAAAAGCTACGCTATAGACCCGAGAACGGTCTGGGCCGCCTCTGAAGTGCTCGTATGCAGAGTGTCTATGACTGGCTCGGTCAGCTCGAGCTTCTTGGCAAAGTCAATGAAGTTCGGGTCATACCTGTAACAATTCCATGATCCAACCGTTAATGCATCTGTCCAATCTGTCCTGTTTGCGGTTCTCTTTCTCAATTCATCCAAGGGGGCTTCCAGAAGAAAGAGGTAAACAGAATATCCCTGAGATGAAAGTTTGTCGACCCACTTGTGGGGATTCCTGGTGGCATCACCTCCATCTCCAAGTTCGATGAGGATGCAATCTTCAGACAGCGAGTCCAAATTATGATAGCTCCGCGGGCGATGATTGCTGGACACACCCGAATGACGGTCCAGGATTATGCACCTAACAGTAATCTCCTTCGAGAGGTTTCTCGCTAGTTCCTTGATCAAAGGAGTTTTTCCAGCTCCCGATGGACCTCTGACTACAATTGCTACCCTTTTTCCGAATTCCACGCTAATCACGTCATCTGCTTGAGCTGTTTTTCATCTGACGTCTCAACCGGAAGAGGAACTCCACATTCAGGCTATAATGGCACCGTGGTGTCTCCCATTCTAGGCTCGGGAGACTACACGGCGGAGGCGTAATGAATAAACCCGGTTGATCGGGCTCTGCTTGCCTCACGCATGTACGACGCTTTCTGCAAGAGAAATCATTCGCATTTCTTACCTGTCTTGATCTCAAAAAGCCTCAAAGCACAATCCACTATCGCTCTGACTTCGCCGTCATTAAGATCCCTTACCGTATCATCACTATCACCGCTTCCAATCGATGGCAGCTCTGATAGAGCAGCGAAAATCGCGTCGTAACTCTTGGCGACCTCCCCGCGTCCGAAAGCCTCCCGAATAGCACCCCCTAGAGACACTTGGTCGCCGAAACCCGAATGTTCTTTGGCCACTCGATAGGCAGCGGCTTGAGTAATGCCTTGAAGCCCATACTTTCTTTCAATCGTCCGTAGACTATGAGTCATGCAAAATGAATAATCAAGCTGACCGCGCAGGTCTTCAGACTCCTTACGAAAGAACCTGTACAGAATGGAATCTGCTAGGGTTTCAGCGACGAGGACACGAGCGATTTGCATCTGAATAATTTCCGATTCTGATGAGCAGCATTTGGCTACCGCGTCCTCAATCAATGCTTCCGCTTTCTTGAACCCTATCTCATTCAGCTTAACATGGCAGAACTCATGAAAGAAAACAGAATCCTCAAGCCTAAGATTCGCCGCATACTTGATCAGGTGCTTCGAGAGGTCACTCGTCGACAAGGTGACCGCCGTATTTGCTCCGATACCTTGTACCATCAACTCTGATTCTGGAGCAGATTTGACTGTCACCACACCATTGAACTTCAGCCGAGCTTTGGAGATTTCCTCTAAATCCGATATACGACCCATAACGGGAATGGTCCAACTTCAGTATTCTAATAAACTTCAGATTGCTTTCCAATTCCTCGCCGTACCGTGATTCACAGCCTACATCTCTAACAGATTATTGCAGCCCTCGTCAATGTGATTCTCGGCGCAGGCACAACCACTCTATGCAAAGCCAGGAAGTGACGGGAAGCCCCGAATCGTGCCCATCAGGGCGAGGGTAGCTACCACTCCCGGGCCAAAAAGGTGGACATCATCGAGGTTACTTCTTCCTCCTGGTGAGGGCGACGACCGGGATGATCCTTTTGGTCTTGCGTTCGTAGTCCGCGAAATTAGGGTATAGGGTGGATTGGCGCTTGTATAGGGTGTCGCGTTCACGGCCGACAATTTCTTCCGCGTGCATGTCGATAGTCTCGTCTCCGACCTCGACTTTGACATCGGGATGGACTTTGAGGTTGTGGAACCAGTCCGGATGGGTATCCGCGCCCGCTTTCGACGCGAACACCAAGTAACGCTCCCCGTCTTTGAGGTACATAATCGGGGTGATGTGAGGTTTGCTACTGCGTTTCCCGGTGGTATGGAGCAGCAGCAACGGCGCTCCCTCGAAGTAGCCGCCGACCTTTCCATGGTTCTTGCGGAACTCGGCGATCGTCTGTGCGTTGAAGCCACCGGCGCTCATGAGCTGGCTTCCTCCGAGATTGATTGTGACCTGTGTGCCTCGACCTTGCGGGAATTCATCATATTGGATCAAATATCCAGACCTAAAAGCCTTCTAGGGCGCTGACTTGAATTATATGATTCCGATTCTAATACTGCAATTTCTATGGATGTTGACCTATCCCCCCTCCGATGATAAGCGCCCTTAATCATACGTTTCATCAGGCGAGGGCTTATCTAACCAGTGTTTCCACTGAGCCACCATGGCTGACGCTATAGACGCCATCTTCAACAAGACGAAGAAGGGAAGAGCTCTATTCCAGGATAGGAACGCTCTCTCCACTGAATTCGTCCCTGATCGTCTGCCTTTCAGAGAGACACAGACGACGAACATCGCGCAGGTCCTCGCGCCAGCCCTACTTGGTTCGAAGCCCTCGAACCTGCTCCTCTATGGTAAGACCGGGACGGGGAAGACAGCCGTGGCAGCGCTTGTCGTCCGCAAACTTCTAGCTCAGGATGATACAAAACGCATCTTGACAACGTATGTGAATTGCAGACTCGCCGGGACCGAGTATCTGACGCTCGCAAAGATCGCTGAGGGTCTTCCTATGGACGAAGACAAGAAGATACCACTCACTGGACTCTCGCTGGGAGAAGTCGTCGGCAGGATCTTCAAGACCATCTCCAAACACGAGATCCATCTCATACTCGTCCTCGACGAAATAGATTATCTCGTTAACACAAACGATGACACACTGTACAAATTTACAAGATCGGGCGAGAACACGGCCCCGGGCTTCCTGACAATCATCGGAATCTCCAACGACTTGAGGTTCAAGGACGGACTGGATCCCAGGGTCCTCAGTAGCCTGGGCGAGGAGGAACTGGTCTTTCCACCCTACACCACCGAAGAACTGCGCTCGATTCTAGCCGAGAGGACCAAGATAGCGTTCAGACCCGGAGTGGTACCCGAATCTACGATCAACTTGTGCGCCGCCCTGGCCGCATCGGAACACGGTGACGCTCGCAGGGCGATCGATATGCTGAGGGTCGCTGGGGAGGTTGCAGAGCGCGAGGGGCGCCAGCGCGTTGATGAGGAGAGCATTCGTAAGGCGTCGGACAAGATCGAACGTGACACGGTAGAAGAGGCGCTCCAATCACTTCCGCTGCAGACCAAGATAATAGTCATAGCCGCCTCCAGATTCCCCGGCGGGACCAGCACAGGTGAGGTCTACCTCGCGTATACTAACCTTGCCAAGAAATCCGGGGTCGAAGTCCTTACACAGAGGAGGGTCAGCGGCATAGTCGCAGAGCTCGACGTATTGGGTCTAGTCGATGCAGCGGTCGTCAGCAAGGGGCGCAGAGGCCGGACAAAGCGGATCAAGCTACTTGTCGATAACGAAACCCTTGCCAGGGTTATCGGAGAGGATGCCCGTTTGCTTGAACTGGTCTAGAGGCCGAATGTCCCCGACGCAAGGACGGCTATCGATAGCGGCGTGCAGAATTCTCATCGACTAATTTTCGGATAGGCTTCTAGTTACCTAGACGCCGAAGACCTGTTTCGTGAAGCTCCGTTTTATGACATTCAATGTAGAAAGATCTACTATCGGCGCTATCGACACGGTCGGCTCCATCCCCATATTGGCCTGGAAGGGCGTCTGTGCCTGGAAGGTCCCCGAATTAACCACCAAGGTGCCTCGATAATCGAGTACGTCAATCGCGTGTACGTGTCCCGCGTGGAAGACGTCAGGCACCGGGTCGATGACAAGCATGTCTCTCAGTTCTGGAGAGAGAGCGGTCCGCTTTCCATACATAGGCGCGAGATGCCTCGCCTTGAGCAGCACCTGCATCGCCGCACCCGGCCTGCTATAGCTAAGGTCCGGAATCGTCGCAATGATGTCGTCCAGGCTCCTTCCATGGTATACCAAGAAATTCACCCCATCCAATTTGACATACGATGGATTACCTACACCCTTCACGTTCTCGAGAGCATAGAGCTCGCTCGCTAGGTCGGTCGAGACGGCTGGTTGAGGCAACGCCTGTCGTACCGGGTCGTGATTGCCCGGAGAAACCAGGACCTTGACGTGCTTCGGAATCTGTGAAATCAGTCCGGCAGCGAGCGTATACTGTTTCTTCAGGTCCCTTTCCACCAGCTGGTTCTCCTGACCCGGATACACACCGATACCGTCGATGACATCTCCCGCAATCACCACATACTTGACCCGGCTGACTATGTCGAGGTCGCCCAGCTTCCCGTTCAGCCATAGTATGAACCGCTGGAAATCATCGTGCAGGAACATCTTGCTCCCGATATGGAGATCCGATAGCAATACGGCGTAGCCACGGTGGGATGAGGTGACCGGCTTGCGACTCGGTACGTCGGGCATGTTCAAGGATGTCGCGAAGGTCTGACCGCCGCGCCCCTTACTTACCTCCGCAAGCACGAAGCTATCGAGCGGTATCCGCATAGCGAGGTCTGCACATTCCTCCTTACAGTGGATTCTGATACTACCCGTGGGGTCGTCGATCGTAAGTTCGACGTTCCCCCTTCTACTATCCCTAGACGAAATCAGTCCACCGATCTTCACCTTCTCCACCTTCTGGCCCTTCACCGATTCTATGCTTACCAGATTCTTGGAATCAGGTCTTTTTCGGGCGATCCCGAGCAGTCTCCAGTATCTGTCCTGGAAGAGCTTCTTGAAGCCGATGTCAGCTTCAGCTGGCGCTATCTGGGTGGTCGGGTCGCTCATGACCTCTATCTCTCCTGGTTCCCCCGATACGCGTAGAGCGGGCTCATCTGGAGAGAAGATTTCCTTTGGTATGAGTTCCTCGACGTCTGCTCTGGTCACCATCCGCTCACCCTTCTCGGCCTTCCTACGGATTGCATGGTTGACCAGAAGTTCTACGTCTACCTCCGGAGGAAGCCTTGAAATCAGCTCGAATGCCTCCCCATCTATCTGATAACCTTCAGAAAGCGCCTTTGAGACTGCCTTCATTATCTCGGACGACATGCACGATCAGCGCGATTTTGACCCGCTCGTCGAAAGCTCGTTGAGCATTGTCTTTCCTACTTCAAGAAGTTCGTCAAGCCTCGCAGAATCGCGTGATTCACAGTAGATTCGGGTCTTTGGTTCGGTGCCCGATGCTCTGAACATTATCCACGACCTGTCTCTGAATATCAACTTCAGCCCATCCAGTTGCCTCACCTCCATAATCCTGAACCGTCCGAACTCATCCTCCACCTGCCGTACCAGTCGAATGGGGTCGACAGAAGACGGCAGATTGAGTTGTCGGTAGTGCCATGTCGGCTCCGAGTTTACCAGTTCCAGAAGACCTCGGTCCCTCGCAACGGCATCGGCTATGAGGGCCGCTGCGTACATCCCATCTTCCCACATCCCCCAACGCGGGTCGACGACCTTGCTGGGTTCCGTGGCAAAGACGGCGTTCTCCTCCTCTATCTCAGCGAAGCTCTTCCCTACTCTGCTCCTGACCACCTTCGAGCCGAGCCTCAATGCCTCTTCCTCGACCGCCGACGAAGTGTTCTCAGAGAGTATGACGACCCCTGGCTTCTTGACCAGAGCCTTCATCACCATTATCGAGACGAATGAATCAGGTACGACTCGCCCGGCGGAGCTGATCATTACGAGCCTATCCGCGTCTCCATCGTGCGCGAACCCGATATCGGCACCAAGGGCGCTCACCATCGACGCCGTCTCGGACAAGTTCTGCGGAGTTGGCTCAGGCAATCTGGCAGGGAAGCGCCAGGATATCTGAGCGTTCAGAGGAACCACCTGGTGACCCAAGGTCCCGAGCACCTTCGGAGTCACAAGGGCGCCGGGACCGTTGGAACAATCCACGACTATCCTCAGACCCTCCCGCAACACCTCGAACTTTGCGAGCATTGATTCAACATAGGGCCCCAAGACCTCCACATCCGTTACCTCGCCGAGGTGCTTCGAGTCCATCCTCGTTCCGACAATCATCCCCCTTTCAATCCTGGCCTCGTCCTGTTTCGACAGCTCCATCCCCTCGCTATCGAAAATCTTCACCCCGGAGTATTCGGGAGGATTGTGCGAAGCTGTTACCGAGAACCCGAGCTTGCACCCATTCTCCCGCGCACCAAAGGCCGTCGCCGGGGTCGGGACCAGTCCGAGGAGGAGTGCTTCGCTGCCCGCCGCAGCAATCCCGGCTGCAGCGACGCGGGATAGAACCGCTGAACTCTTTCGCCCATCCCATCCGACCCCGTATCTACCCTTACCGAAGACGAACGCCGAGGCCAGCGCCAGCCTGTAGATCTGCTCCGGCGTCTGGCTCTCATTGAACACGCCTCTCACTCCGGCAGTGCCGAATGCCTTCAAACGCAATCGGCCTCTCGATGATCTGATGAACGATGAGTTAGCAAACGACAGAAGCACGGGTCCACCATCATCAAATCAACCCGAAACTCCAGCCACACGTTAATTAATGTAACAGGCTGAACCCGAGGAGAATGAAGTTCGTCGAGCCGCAGGTCTACATGATAGGCGAGACGAAGGTAGACCTGGCTCAGGTCAAGCAGATGCTCCGGGCCCTCGGAGGAACCACCGCTCTGGGTTGGTTGTCCAAGACAGCGCCCAACGCGCAATCAGAGGGCGAACTCCTGACCGAGATAGCTGGTAGAATCTGCTACAAAAGTTTCGGGGTCGGGCTCAACCCGAACGTGACAAAGATTCGTCAAAGTTCGCAGGACTACATACAGAACACGCTGTCGAAGGGCGACGGCTCGATTTTCGAGCATGCAACCTGCACGTTCGCCTTCCTTAACGTGAGCAGGGTATTCACCCACGAACTAGTCAGACACAGAGTCGGGGTCGCGATAAGCCAAGAGTCGCTCAGATACGTGCGCCCTACCGACCTTGGCCTGTGGCTTCCTCCGGACCTCGCCGACAAGAAGATCAAGTTCAAGGCCATCGTCGAACGAATAGAAGAAGGATACAGGGACCTCGAAAGGAGTTACGACTGGGACAGCATGAATTTCGACGCGAAGAAGCGAATAACTTCCGGTCTCAGACGCGTCATGCCCGACGGAATGGCGACATCGATAATATGGACGGCGAATCATCGGACCATAAGACACGTAATCGCGATGCGGACCGCAGAACCGGCCGAGGCCGAGATACGTTACGTCTTCGACAAGGTCGCCCGGCTGATGAAGAAGAGGTTCCCCCTGATCTATGCGGATTTCGAGTACACGAAGCTTCCGGACAAGACCAGGAGTTGGCACCCGAAGTTCGCCAAGGTCTAATCAAGAGACTGCATGCGGTCACTTACTCTATAACGGCGACTTTGCGGATAGGAGAGAGCATCCTAAAGGATAAGAGCACATTCCTAGCTGGGTGCTTCGCCGGGGTGGCGGAGTCTGGCTAACGCGCGGGCAATTCGCTTATGCACGAAGCGGATCCGCAACTCGAGATCGAACGACTAGTCAGCCCGTGACCCCTTGGGTCATGTGGGTTCAAAACTCGGCGGAAATCCACGGGATTTCTTCACGAGGGAAAATCCCACCCCCGGCGCTTTCGAATCTACGCTGTCTTGAAAGACTCGCCGCATCCGCAGGTGGAGACGGCATTAGGATTCTTGACGACAAAGCCACCACCCATAAGCTTGTCCGACTGGAAGTCTATCATGGAACCCGCTATGAAGGGCATACTGGACTTGTCGACGATGAGCTTCGCACCATACTGGACGATTACATAGTCGTCATCCGTGCTCTTATCCTCCGGCACCATACCGTACGACAGACCGGAACAACCACCAGCAGAGACGAAGACCCGTAGTCCGCCCCCCTGCTTGCCTTGCTTGTCAAGGTAGACCTTGAGCTCCTGGGCTGCGCTTTCCGTGATTTCGACTACTGGCTTGATCTCCTTGACTTCTTGGGACATTTTCTTACTGGTCGCTCCCTGCAACTTCTATAAAAACACGATTCTAGCTGAGTTTGCTCACAGCGGCGGTCACCTGTTCGTAGGGCGGCTCCTCGCTGGGGTCTTCGGTGACCCATCGATATCTGAGCACCCCTTCGCGGTCGACCACAAAGACGGAACGTTTCGCCACCCCTTTGTAACCGAAATCCACCCATGGGTCCTGCAAGACATCGAACGATTTCGAGACCTTCCTGTTGAAATCACTCAAGAGGGGGAATCCTAGGTTGTACGTCTCTGCGAATATTTTCAGTGTGAAGACGCTGTCTACGCTAATACCGACAACAGCGCCTTCCAGCGAGCCCACCCCCACCAAGCTGTCTCTGAACGCGCACATCTCCCTGTCAGACGTGCCTGAGAAAGCAAACGGGAAGAAGACGATGGTCACGCTCCCTTTCTCTGTGAACTCCGAAAGCTTTCTCTCCTTCTTCTCGGAGTCGAAGAGCGAAAAATCTGGGACCTTCTGACCGATTCTCAGGACCACGCTGAGCACGATAATCCAGAAACTTAAGTCCTTTGCGACGCCTCGAGCTTGTTAAGGAGGTCCACGCATTTGGCGAGCAGTGACACGATCTCATCCTGCTTCTTCAAGTCCTTCTCATTCTCCAGCAGCGCCGCGTTCTCCTTCAACTTCACCAGGACGAGGTCCTTGAGGCTCGAAGCAACGTCGCCATATGTCACCTCTTTGGAGGACAGAGCAGCTTCTAGGTCGTCATGCGCGGTGCAAATGATCTTCCCCTTGTACCTGACCTGAACTCCATTGTCAATCGGGCACGGCTCCTTTAGCATCACCGCACCACGCCTCATAAGCTCCACCGTAAGCTGCATCTTCTCGCGCGACTTACTCATTCAGGATGTTTTCTGCAGCCCCGGCCTATTAATCATTCGGAACCCACGCAAGGGTACCTGAAGGGCACACATTCCTTTAAAGGAAAGCCAAATATGCCTCTGAAGAGAGGCCGAGTAATCCACATTGTCCACTGGTGTTCACAATTTGAGTAGCAAGTCCAAAAAACAGCAAGAAAACGATGGTAAGTTGATTAAGGCATCCGCCAGTCTCCAGCAGATAGCGGATTCCAACATCACTCCAAGGAACATCCGCAAGATAGTGAAGGACTCCATCATGGTCCTGCAAGACACGAAGATTAGCGTCGCTGTCAGGGCCGCAAACGCAATCAGCATGCTCGATGAAGTGGCCCAAGACCCAAACATGCCGTCATTCGCAAGGGTGACCCTATGGTCGGCCGTGTCTGAGCTGGAATCGATTCGCGAGTAGCAAGATTTAACACAACAGGCTACCGTATACTGGTGCCAGAACTTGCCAGCATGCCCTAGCTGTGGAACGCGGACAGATACGCCTTCCAAAGTCTTCTCGGTCATAGTCGAGCCGAAGGAGGGCGAAAAAGGCCTGACTCAGCGGAGGGTTGGGATGTACCAATGCTCCAAGTGCGACACGAAGTTTCCCATAATTGTGAGTCGAGAGAAGTACCTCGTGATTGCCGAGGATCAGCTCAAGAAGATACAGAATGACGTCAAGGACCTGAAGAGGACCAACACGGACCTGGTGCAGAGCATAGACGGACTAAAGAAAAATCAGGAAGAGCTGCACGAGGCTATCAAGAGGAAAGAAAAGGAATCACAGGTGAAGCAACTCGAAGTCAAGCTTCGCGCACTCGAGAACCAGGTCTCCTATCTTAAGAAAGAGAAGGGAGAGCTGGAAGAGAAAGTATCGAAGTTCCGTTAGACCTGATACCCTTCGCTAGAAGCGACTGATTCCACTGAGTAGGAAGAAACCTTCTCTTCCAGAACAGCCTTCTCCGTGCGGAGCGCTTCAACTTCGTTGGCAAGGGATGAGGCGTGCCTCTCCATTTCCAGCGTCGTTAACCTCTCCTTCAAGGCCGAGATGTCACTTATCAGTGAAGCCTGCTCTGTTTCCAGCGCGGCGATGTTCTCCTCGAGCTCTGTCCTATGGTCGACATATTGTGTGATTACTTCCATCGAAAACCGAGTATGAGCTTGCGATGAGGTGATTTCACCAACTAAACTTAAAACAATTGATACAATCGTTAAACCGTTTCAATCATCTCAAAGTCTTATGAGTACCCGGGTTTTCGCAGTTCGAGATGAAAGGCACTTGGTCATGGCCAGAGAAGGACAGGAAAGGCGCTCTGGAGAAGCTCAAGACCCCTCACATCTTAGCAATACTGACTGCGCTGAAGGCCAAGGGAAAGGATGGTCTCTCCAACGCCGAGATAGATTCTCTGTTGGGGACGGCGTCACAATGGCTGATATTTTGGGAACTACGCGAGCTGACGGCACTAGGCATAGTGGAGTTCGACGTCCAGCTGTTCGGCGAGCCCGGAAAGTACCGCCTGACCGAGGCGGGATTCTCCATCCTTCAAGAGATTCAAGAAGCCTAGTCATCGAACCCATAGATTGCGGGCTCCGTGAGAGATGATGTGGTGCGGGGGGTGGGATTCGAACCCACGAACCCCTAAGGGACGAGGTCCTGAGCCTCGCGCCGTTGACCAGGCTGGGCGACCCCCGCAGATGGCGCTTCGGCTGGAAAAGTGGTTTTAAAGTATCTGCCCGCTCGTTGTAACCCTCAAAGGGAACTCCACCATGCGCAGCGGTGACTGAGGTCTGAGGAAGAGCCTCGGCCGGGATTTGATCCCGGGACCCCTGCCTGTTTGGATTTTGTTTACCAAGGCAGTGCTCTACCAGGCTGAGCTACCGAGGCGTAAGTGGGCAGAGACCAATATGTGAGATTCTTTAGTGTTTGGTAGGACCAAGTCCGTGTACCCACTCGCAGTCACGTGTTTCCCGTCGACCTGAGATGTAGCCGGGCAACGCATAGAGTGATTTAAAAGACGATGTGTCCTCGGCCGGAACGGTGCCGGGGTAGCATAGCTTGGCTTATTGCGCCGGGCACGACCCTTAAGTGGGCGAAACTCATAATCCCAAGCGCGGATGCGAAATCCGGAGGTCGCGGGCTCGAAAGCACGGAACGCGAGAATCCCGCCCCCGGCACTTCAGAAAACTTATACCCCACCACTCTTGACCGGCGCAAGTATACATGATTCCGGTCCTAAGCACGACCAGTTACTACAACCTCCTGAGCGGGACTATGATTACCCTATTCGTCGTTACACTCATAATAATCTTCGTATACGAGTATGAAGTGCTCCGAAGACCGAAGGCTCAGACTTCTTAGCCAGAGACCTTCTCTATTCGAGACCCGTCTTCCAGCTGCAGAGTCAGGACCCCCGTCTTGGAGATTTGTGATGTAGCACCTATTATCCTGACTTTCTCGCCCACGCTGATTTCCGCGAGCCTCTCCACGAGCTCCCTCCAACCGGTCACCGTAATCTCTCCGGTGTCGTCCCCGAACACTAACTCGGCCTTCTGGACCGAACTACCGTCCTTCAGCTGAACATCGCGAATCGTCGGACTCGAGAGTGCCATGACCTCGACGCTATATCTTTGATACGAGTTCTTCACCTGATTGACCTTGACGGGCTTTTGGGCCGCCGGACTCCTCTCCTCATCGACGGCCCTGACGATACTACCACTGTCGCCGTGTAACTCTCGTTCGCCATTCATGCTCTTCTTCAGCCTAAGGTTCGTTACGATGATTTTCTGCCCCTGTTTGACCTCCACTTCGACAGCGTTCCAAATCACAATCCTGATCTTCACCTTCTCCCCACCCAGTTCAAACTGCGTGAGCGACCCTGGCGAACCATCCTGCCTTGTAAAATCCGAACTCCTACTATCTGTCAATGCTAGGCCCTCCACCGCCGCCAAGTCTTGGAACTCGCTGATTTCGTCCACTTTCTTCGAAAGTTTGGACAGCGGAACGAGTAGGGATACGAGCTTCTCGTCTCCTAGGAGCTCAATCTTGCCCTTCCTGCCCAGATTCAGGGTGGGTTTTCCGTCGAGCCCCTGCCTGACGTATGCGTTGAGTACCCTGACCGGACTATTCACCGATATACCGTCGAGCTTGACCGCTTCAGGGTTGTCGTCCCAGATCGTGAGCTTCGACAGGTTACTCTGATCGAAAAGGACAACTCGCCTGTACCTTCCCGTCCCTCCGTCCTTCTTCTTGTACTCTGAGACAGGATAGACACCCAGGACCCTCGCCACTATAGTAATGTCGTTCGCTCCCACGTACAAGTCCTTCAGGGTGAGGTCCGTAGCGGTCATATGCCGAAGCTGGACGCCCAGTTCTCCGGCTATCAGGAAGAGCGCGCCCTGGTCGGTGAGGAAGCCCGCTCCCACAGTCTGCTTCTTCTCCTGAATCAAACTCATGATCTCCTCCCTGGTGATCTCAGGTCTGCTCCTGAGAACTTCATCAATCAAGGAATCGAAGTCGTACATTTCTGACCATCACACTAAGCTCTTCACTGCAAAGTACCTCCAGATATATCAAGGCCCATTCCCGATTGAGCTATGATGGGAGAGCCCATCCCATCACAAGGGGCAAAGGGACGCTCAGGCTGTGGTCTGCGCCTTGGGCATCGACAACTCAATCTCCAGTACGGGAAGACTGAGCTGCCTTCCGTCTCTAGAAACGACCTCTTCACCATCAATCTGGATGTTTGAGATCTGGACCTGACTGAAGAACCTCTTCTTTAGAAGCTGCGCAACATCGACTGCCATGTTTATGGCTTCGCCCCTTGAGCGAAGGACCACGTGGTCTGCACCGCTATTGAACATGGTTATGCACGCGGTGACGTAGTTCAGGAGGGGCTTTGATTGACCGACGATCACAGTTTTCGTAGCTTCCGACATAGACTACGCGCCGAACTATCTTACTTATAACGCCTGCGTACTCGCGATTTTTCAATCTACCTCCACAGATTGAGATATAACCACCTGTTTACGTCTGGCCGCGAGCGGGGTCGTCGGCTAGTCTGGTCAAGGCTTCAAGCCTCGGGCGCTTGAGAGCGCCGGTTCAAATCCGGCCGACCCCACCAAAAATACTCTTAAACTGAGAGTGACCGTATCCTGAAAGCTTGACGCGTGTAGTAGGCCATCTCGACCTTGACTACTTCTACGCTCAAGTGGAAGAGGTCGAGAACCCATCCCTGAGGACGCTGCCAGTAGTGGTGTGCGTGTATTCTGGACGCACAGAAGACAGCGGAGTGGTGAGCACCGCCAACTACAAGGCGAGGGAACTGGGAGTGCGGTCCGGAATCCCTATCGTGGCCGCGAAGAGGCGATTGGAGGGTAAGGATGCGAAGTTCGTACGCATGGACCACGAGAAGTATGAGGGATACTCTGAGAGAGTGATGGAGATCGTCAGAGCGAGCGTCGATGTAATGGAACAAACAGGAATAGACGAGACATTCTTCGAAATAACCAAACGGTCCAACGAAGATTACGATGCGGCGGTCAGCATGGCGGCCGAGCTAAAGGACAACATTCTGAGGCGTGAAAAACTGACATGCTCAATCGGTTTGGCCCCGAACAAGGTCGTGGCGAAGCTCGCGTCAGATTTCAAGAAACCCGACGGCTTGACGGTGGTGCTACCCGCCGACCTTCCCCAGTTCATGCAGCACATGCCCGTCGAGAAGCTCTACGGCGTCGGCCCCAAAAGCGCAAGGATACTGAAAGATGTGGGGGTCGTGACCATCGGCGACCTTGCAAGCAAAGACCTGCGTATGCTTGACCGCTTACTCGACCAGAAGTTCACGATTTACCTGCATGACGCCGCCAACGGGATAGACGAGGACCCGGTCATCGGGAATGGGGCGGCCAAACAGATCAGCAGGATCATAACCCTCAAGCGTGACTCTCGCAACCTCGAGGAGATAATGACCCAACTGTCTCCCGCGATCGAGGGCGTTCACAGACGGGTCCTCGAGAAGGGACTTTTCTTTCGTTCGATCTCTGCGATTGGCATACTCACCGACCTCTCCACGAGGACAAGGAGTAAGACCCTGGAGGCCCCTACAAGCGACTCGCTCTCTCTCAAGAGGACAGCGACCGAGCTATTCTCTTCACTGCTGACCGACACCCACGAGCTCAGGCGCGTCGGGATAAGGGTGAATGATTTCTCTGAAGCCGCACCGCAAAGCTCCCTAACTGAGTTCCTGGGATGATGTAGTCAAGTGAACTCTCAACGTACGAGAGACGAGTTGATCGAGAGATTCTCCCAGCGTTCAGCGAGCCGGAAGTACCTCGAAAGAGCTGTTGACGCGGTCCTCGAAGGCCGCGTGAAGAGGCACAGGTTCATCCCGAGCGGGAGGGTGCTGCACACCGTCGTGGGCAGGAGCGGCGACGAGTTCATCGACCCTGAGAAGCCCTTCTGCTCCTGTCAGCACTTCTTCTTCAGTGTGCTTGGCGGCAGAGATCAAACGTGCTACCACCTGCTAGCAAACTCGATCGCGACCGAGACGCACCTGCATGTTCAGACCGAATTTCACGATGAGGAGTTCAGGTATTTCCTGAAATTGCTTTCTTCCGACTTGCTCTCCCGCTCAGGAGACAAGGAAGGTGCGGCAGACCAAGACGAAAGCAAAGACGGAGGGAGTACATTTGGTGAGTTGAAAGCCACGGGTGGGATTTGATCCCACGACCGCCTGGTCGTAACCTTCTCGGCTCTTACAAGGCAGGTGCTCTACCAGACTGAGCTACCGTGGCACGACTATTGCCCGTGTAAGGGACACTTTATCTCCTTTGTTGCTTCAATGCTCCGCGTTCCGACATTCAAGGCACCCGGCGAACCGGTGCCGGCTCTTCTACCCCGAGGTGAGCATGTAGGACTTTACCTTGTCCTTGTCAATGTCACAAAGGAGTCCCTTGAGGATGCCGGAGTTGTATTCGCTCCCTGGGTTGAAGCATATCGTCTGGCCGATCTTGACCATTCCCCTCGACTCGTGAATATGACCGTGAATCCCAGCGAGCGGCTGGTACTTTTCAATGCTGGCCCTCACCGCTGTACTGCCCGCGGATGTCATGACAATGCTGCCTCCAGAAATGACCGGCTTGAGGTTAGCATCGAGCTTTGGCGCTTGATCGATTATCGTGTTGATTGGAGGTACGTGCAGATTGAAGAGCGTCTTCTTCATGTCCTTGACCTGGGCCACCATCTTGTCTATCTTCTGCTGCAGCACATCTTCATCGACTTCCCTTGGGCTGTTCCACGGGGTGTGATTGGCGTATCCCAACGTAATCATCTCGTGCTCCCCGTCTATGTCGACCGTCTTCTCTTCCGGGTTTATCACGTACGTCGCCGAATCGAGCGCCTGGTCAATCTCGAAATAATCGTCGTTGCCCGGGGAGACATAACACTTGATGCCGGTGCCCTTCAGCCTCTCTTCCGCTAGCTTCATCCACCCATCAATGCTCTCCTTCATGAGCTTCTTGAAGAGGGGAGGGACGAGTTCAGGCTTGGCGGAGAGCTCCTCGACGTCCTTCGGCTCCGTTATGTAGGGGTAGAAACCTGAATCTTTGATATTTTTCACCACTTCTGCCAGTTGCTCCGGAGACTTGAGGACGAATGCCGTTCCCCCGAACTCGCATTTATGGGTACCATCGGGCTGCTTCACGATGGGGACTATCATCTTCCCCGTGATGTCACCTCCGAGTACCAGTATGCTAGCGTTGTAGAACTTTCCAGCGTTGACGAACTTGCGAAAACATCTGTCAGACCCATGGACGTCTGTAACGAAGTACAGCCTGGTTTTGACCAACGCTCGGCGCACACCCACTAGAGGTTTTAAAACCTCACGTGCCCGGCGCCTCGTTCCCGCTTACGACGCGAGAATCGACGACTTCCTTGTCTGCTTCAGGCAGTTCGTACCACTGGACCCGTTCGCCCATCCTGGCGCGCATCTTCCATCCCATGCTCTTCGGGGCGTCCTCGATCATCTTCTTGAGCCGGATGACTCTCTCTGTCGCTATCTTCTTTTCGTCGTCTTCTAAACCAATCTCATTTATGACGCCCAAGACGCGGTCCAGATTCATCCCGAAGGTCTTGTAGACGCCCCACTCGGACCCACAGAGCTTCGCCAGGTATGCCCCATTGATGACTTCGGGTGCGTCGCTGGTGCCTACATCATGGTCGACGAACATGCTGACTATGTCTTTGAGGTCCTTCTGGTTGATTTCGACGATTTGCAGCTTGGTCGCCAGCATGTCGGCAAGAGAGATGGTGTACTGGTCGATTTCGAGCCTGTCCTTGAAGTTGAACTTGTGGCACATCTCGAAGACGTCAAGGAAGATGTCTACACGTCTCTGGTGCCCAATATCGTTGAATATCAAGCGCCGGTAGCCCTGCATCGCGTTGAACCTGTCCCTGGGCGCGTATCCCAGGTCCGTGAAGAGTTGTTTGATGTCCTTCGATTGTTTCGAATGCCCCATGAAATCGATGTCCACGTAGTTCCTCTGAAGGCTCCTGTGCTTGGCCGACGGACATCGAAAATAGAAAGACACGCCCCCAAACAACCGCAGTGTTATTTTCCTCTGCTGGGCGACCTCGATTATTCTCTTAGCTTCATCAGTAGGGCTTTCGAGAATGGACATCGTCCCTTCGTCAAGCTTTCGGTTTTCTTTTAACCTTTTACGGACATCGTTGTGCTGATTCCTTCATCTCAGATAGACTAAAACAAGGGGGAATTCGGCGCGTTGTTATGGAGTTTCGGCCGCTCGGAAGGAGTGGGGAGAGGATACCGGTCGTCGGTATGGGCACGTGGGCCGTCGGGAACTCTACCGGAGAACAGCGCAACAACGAGATCAAAGCGATTAAACGGGGGATAGAGCTCGGGATGAAGCTCATCGACACTGCCGAGATGTACGGTCACGGACGGTCCGAGACCCTCGTGGGTGAGGCGATAAGAGACTCAAGGGACGAGGTCTTCTTGGCGACCAAGGTCTCGCCGGAACACTTCAGTTATGATGACGTTATCAGGTCGTGCGAGGCCAGCATCCAGAGGTTGGGGGTAAAGTTCGTCGACCTTTATCAGCTTCACTGGCCGAGCTCGCGCATCCCGATACAGGAGACCATGAAGGCCATGGAAGAGCTGGTGGCTACCGGCAAGACGAGATACGTCGGCGTGAGTAACTTTTCAGTGGAGCAGACCATGCAAGCGCAGGAATCTCTACCAAAGAGCGAACTGGTCTCAAACCAGGTAAGGTACAGCATCACTTCGCGCTCGATCGAAGCCGACCTGCTGCCCTTCTGCGAGAAGGAGAAGATAGCCGTCATAGCGTACAGCCCCCTCGACACCGGGAACATCCCAATCAGCAGGCTGCCCAAGGACATGCTCGAGAAGTACGAGATGACCCCGGCCCAGCTCATGCTCAACTGGGTGACCTACCCTGAGCCCATGATAGCCATTCCCAAGGCGGGAAGGATTTCGCACGTAGAAGAGAACGCCAGCGCGGTCGACGTCAGGATATCTCAAGCTGACTACCGTGCCCTTTCAAAAAGGTTCGAGTAGTCTAGCCCGCGATGTGGTGCATCCGGGAAAGGTCGGAAAGGTACGGCAGGAGTTTCTTGGGAACCTCTACCTGAATCGGCTCTTTCAGTGCTAGCCCCTTGTCTCGCTTAGCTTTCCAGACCTGGACGTTAAAATCCATCAAGGTCTGCGTGACTCCGACAGGGACCTTGTGACCACTAGCTTTCGGAAATTGTTCCAGGTGGATCGTGGTCGTACCATACAACCTTCGCCAGACGTAGTCGGTAACATGAGGGATTATCGGCGCCAGAAGGAGCAAGATACTCCTCATGACGCGGTGGAGCGTGTACCTGGCCGCCTCACGTTCGCCCTCGCTACCGACGTCGCCGTATGCTCTACCCTTCGTCATTTCGATATAGTGGGCAGCGAATACGTTCCACAGGAACTCCCTTATCTTCGTCGCCGGTACGAACATATTGAAGTCCTCGTAGCCCTGCATGCATTCGGCCGTCAGTTTGTTCAGTTCAGCAAGGATCCACTTGTCCGTCTCAGTCAGTGTGGCAGACTCGGGCTCTTTGAATGCACTTATGAAACGGGCAGTGTTCCACAGCTTGGTCAGGAACTTACCAGCCCCGGCGATTCTGTCTTCGCTCAGCCTGAAATCTTGGCCCAGGTTTGCTTCCGACGCCCCCCAGAAACGGAAATTATCTGTCCCATACTTCTGCAGGAGCGGTTCCGGGTCGACAAAGTTACCCAGACTCTTTCTCATCGCGCGCCCCTTGGCGTCCTGCCCGAGACCTCCTATCCAAGCGTGCTTGAAGGGAGCCTTACCAGTGAGCAGATAGCATCTGAGGAGTGAGTAGTACAACCACGTCCTCACGATGTCCTTTCCCTGGGTCCTGATTGTGGTGGGGTAGGTGGAACGGTAGAATCGCAGGTTCTTCGTCCGCTTTGTTATGTACAGAGCCGAGATGCTCGAGTCCATCCAAGTGTCGAACGTCTTCGTCTCCCCCACGAACTTCGAATTACCACACTTCTTGCACTTCTTGAATGGCGCCGGGTCCCTCCATGGCCTGTAGTATTTTCCGGGCTTCGGCAGATGCGGTTCGCTACACTTACTGCAATACCATATAGGAATCTCGGTGGCGTAGTATCTCCTTCGGGAGATTGGATAGTCAGTAGTAAGGGAGTTCATCCAGTTGAGCAGGATCTGCCTGTGTATCTCCGGATGGAACACCATTTCCTTCACAAGTTTCCTCAGTTTTGGTAGATAATCGAGCTGCTTGAGGTAGAACTCCTCCATCGGGATGATTTCGATAGATGTGTGACTTCGCTCGCAAAGAGGCGTCCTGTGTTGTATCTGTTCGACCTTGACAGCTATCTTCGCCTCCTGGAGGTCCTGGATTATCTGCGAGCGGGCGTCCTTGATGCTCATCCCTGCGTACTTTCCAGCAGCGGAGGTCATCTTGCCGTCGATATCTATCGCCACGATCTCCCTCAGTTTGAGCTCCCTGAACAGCTGGACGTCGTGGTAATCACCATAGCTGCAGATCATGACGGCGCCCGTACCGAAGGCCATGTCGACGCTCTTGTGCGCAGCGACAGTGACCTCCTTTCCGAATATGGGGACTATTACGCTCTTGCCAATCAGCTTCTTGTAACGGTCGTCATCCGGGTGGACGACCACCAACTGGCATGCCTCCAGCAGCTCCGGCCTGGTGGTAGCGACCATGAGCTCGTCGTCGGAGCCCTTCACCTTGAATCTGTTAGTGACGAGATAGGTCGGAAGCTCCTCATATTCTATCTCGGCGTCGGCTATGGTCGTACCGCAGTCGGTGCAGTAGTTATTCGGCCTGTTAGCTATGTAGACCAGTCCCTTGTTCCAGAGCTCGATGAACGACCACTGGGTCACCTTCCTGTACTCCTCAGAATCGGTCCTATACTTGTTCTCGAAGTCGCCGGAAACTCCCATCCTCTTGAGCAGTTCGATCATGTACGCTTCGATGTCGTCGAGTGCGTGCTTGCACAGATTGATGAACTCGTCACGCGGTGTCTTCCTCAACTGTATCCGGTACTTGCGCTCCGTCGCAATCTCGACGGGGAGACCATTCCTGTCGATTCCCACGGGATACAGCACATTGTAGTTCCTCATACGCGCAGAGCGCGCAATCATGTCAATCTGAGAGTACTGGGTTAAGGCACCAGGGTGCCATGGCTTACCAGAAGGGTATGGCGGCGGGGTGTCCATCACAAAATTCCGTTTCTTGCCCTTATTTGGTTGAAAAACAAAACTATTTTCTGATTCCCAAATCCTTCTTATCTCTTCTTCGAGGACCGGATTCCAACTTGTTGCCTCAAGCTTGGGCAAAGCTGGGGTCTCCAAGTCCCCGAAATCTCCAGGATGGGGGTATTTAGCGATTGGCTAGCAAAGAGATGACCGAGCGACCATTCTCGCAGGTCTTGGGCTTCGGAAGCAAGATATATACTCCAAGAGTTGTTTCGCTTAGGCTGTATCATGGAAAAGTGGGAATGCTATCGGTGCTCCTACGTAATAGAACAAGAGAACCCTCCAGAGGAGTGTCCCAGCTGCCACTACTCGGTGACTTTCTGGATCGGACATGTCGAGGAGAGCCAGCTCACCGTCAAGAGCTTCGTGAGGTCCAACCTGCTGAAACTTGAAGCGAACAGCAGCGTCCTCGACGCAGCGAGGCTGATGAAGGAGAACGATGCCGGAAGTGTCCTCGTCACTGCGAACGGGGAGACGTCAGGAATTGTGACTGAGAGGGACGTCCTTTACAAGGTTGCAGCCGCTGACCTACCCGCTTCGAAGACACTTCTCAAGGACATCATGTCGACGACCATCGTCTCCACAACATCAGATGCGCCCATTACCGAGGCCCTCAAACTTATGGCGAAGCACCACATACGCCGGCTGCTCGTCACCGAGGGCGGGAAACCCATCGGAATGGTAAGTCAAAGGTCAATCCTCGGCGGAAGCTTCAGGGTAGCCAAAGATTCCGGCGAAGGCGAGACGGAAGAGAGTTAGGGCTTCGCATAGACCGAGGGATCCTTTACACCCGCTTCTGCGAAGGCTAGCTTCCTCCTCTTGCAGTTCGAGCAGGTGCCGCAGTGTACGGGGAGCTTTCTGCCCCCGATCGTCCTGAATCCATATCCGGCATAGCAGCTGTACGTGTATTCCCACGGAACTCCAAGCTCTTCCCCTAGCTTGACTACCATGTCCTTGTCGTAGGTTATCAGCGGCGCTCTGACGTGATAGTCGCCGAAATGCGTAGATTGCTGGGCGACCCTGTCCATCAGCTCGAGAAACTCGGGGGTGTTGTCCTTCATTGCGACGGGCGTCTCACGTCTGATTCCTATGTGCACGTCCCAAACCTCTCGCCGACCCTTCGACAGATACTCGTTGAGGTCAATCGACTCTGCGTGCGCAAGACCAACGGTGATGAGTTGCAAGTTACGGACCACGTCCCACCATTTCAGTATGCGCTGTTTCGCCTTGTCGGGATCCCACAGGTCAGCTTCCTTGGTCTCAATTATGGGGGTCTTCGGCTTCGTGAGGACGCTCGTGCTGAGCTTCCCGAGCCATCTAAGGTCAATCAGCTTCACAGGCGAGTCCAGAGCCCTACCTATCGCCTTGATGCAGAATCCCTCGTACTCGTACGTCCTCTGACCGTAGTCGGCGAAGACGAGTATCATCCTCGGTGCTTTGAGCTGGTGCTTCACGTAGTACGCCGTCGTGACCGAATCGACGCCGCCTGAGATCAGCATGACGGCTGAACGAGGTCCGGGGGCAGCCTTCACTATGTCCCCCTCTTGTTGCCGAATAGCAGGATATGGAGGCGCGGTGTGAACCTGAAGCCTTTCGCCATGCAGACATCGACGAGCCATCGGCTTCGTTCGATGAGCGTAGTCGAGTCCGTTCCTTCTGGCATCAACATCACCCGGTCGCTGGGGAGAGAAAATTCAGCGATTAAGTCTTCCACTTCGGAGAGGTCTTGCGAATCGCGGATGACGAACTTGAACCATGCCTTCTGAGAAGCGACGAAGGCCTCCAGAGGGCCTCGACGGATCCTGACCCTCCGATCCACGAGGCTGTTCGAGGTCTTCGGAGAGACGTTGAAGCAGTCGATGAGCCCGAACATCTCAGTTGTAGGCGCCATGGTGCCGTTAGTCTCCACCTCGATGCATACGCCCTCCTTCTTCAGTCTCGAGAGGACCGGTGCAAGGAGCTTCTGATGCAGGAGTGGCTCGCCGCCCGTCAGAACCATATGTTTGCAACCGAAGCGCATCACTTTGTCGAACACAGCGTCGACCGTCATCAGCGTGTAGTCGACCCCCGCCTTTGACTTGTCTTGATTCAGCCAGGTGTACTTGGAATCGCACCAGGTACAGGTCAGGTTACAGAAGTAAGTTCTGAGGAAGACGCTCGGCGTGCCCGCGTTGATACCTTCACCTTGCACGCTAAGGAACACTTCCGATACCGGTAGCTCGTTCTCTATTTTCTGCGTTTTTCTTCTCCTCCAACACCGGGGTTTGTCTTGGCGGAACGGGTCGGAGGCCCACTCACCCGCCAGAGCGAACGGAGCAGAACCGGCGATTATAACCCTTGCAGCACTAGCTTCCGACCAGCTTGTACCGCTGAACGACCTCCCTTGGGAGCAACGAGTATATGTCCGGATGCTCCGCCTTTAGCTTGCTCAGAGTAGGAGGCATCAAGCCGTTCCTCTTCGCCCTCTTCACGTTGTATTCGATGAACCGTTTCATCGAGCTCGTCTCGCCTTTCGCAGCGACGAAGGCACGTATCCTGTCTACAGCGTCGTTCTCTTCCAGATTCTTCACGTTGACCAAGTACGGCGCCAGCACGAGCCAGGTCAGCCTGTGCCTTCCGTCCGCCACTGGGTGTTTCAACAACTCCTCGATGTACAGGTATCCCCGCGTCGACCGCGTCTTCGGAGGCGGAAGGTAGGGAACGATCTCCTCCCGTACTGCGACGAGCTGTTTCGGGAACGTGATCTTGCGCAGGTTCTTGACTCCCCCGTAGATCATCTTCTCGGAGAGGTCACCGAAGAAGTCGTTCAGGTCATTCTCCGTGAAGTAGACTATCCCATCGGCGAGCGGACGGTTGACCAGTTTCCATCTCTGCGACCTCAGCTCGAACTTGGTGGATCCACGCAGGTACTCGACGACCGGCATGCTGTATGCGTACGACGGAACCTCGGAACGGGAGAACCTGATTTCGAAGCACTCTCTTATTATCGCGGGCTTGTCCTGCGACCTTTCCGCCGCGAAGTAGTCCTTGGCATAGATGCCCTCCATCTCCGCGAACTTCTGCCCGAGGAACTGGTCCTGGCTCGCAATCAGGGCAGAAACGAAGAAACTTGAGAACTCGATCAGCTCTGACATATGCCTCTCGTACCTCTGCCTCTTGATCGCTCCCAACAGTCGGCTCTCCGCCTGTCTCAGCACCTCGGCGCTGGAGAAGCTCTCCTCAATCGGTAGCTTGTCGAAGAATCGCCTCGAGCCCGGCGTAAATGGATATCTTATCATCAGTTGAGAAAGCGCGGGTTCGCCCTGCGACAAGCAGGAGAAAATTAGGAATTTTACTAATAAGAGTTCCTATCCGGGCGGGATTATTCTCGCCCGGTACTAGATTCCCTGACCTAGCCCCTTCTCGCCGTGGAGACGATCGAAAGGACGTCTCTGTCCCTCAGGGCATAGTCTGTGGGGAGGTGGATACCTGTCCTGACGTCGACTGCATAGAGCAGGCCCTTGTGCAGGTCTGTGTGTACGGTCCTCGCCAAATCATCGAGCGTTGAGCCCGTCGGCAGGAGGTACACGTCGGGTAGAACGTTCCCGTTCTTGTCGGTCAGCTTCTCTGGGTCTGCGACCGGATAGACAGCGTTCATCCTTAGCAACTTGAAGACAGCTACGCTGAGCGCGAACTGGACCCCCGTCCGGAGGTACTCCCCGAAGACCTTCCTCTTGATGTATGCGAGGGCCGTACGCTGGGCGACGCTCAACTCTTGCGGCTTCACCACGTCGAATCTCTCTTCCCCTGGGATGTACTTGATCAGCCCCTTCTGCTCCGCCCTTCTCAGAGAGAGCTCTGCCTCCCCGCTCGTGGGTACCACGATCAGGTCCTTGTAGTGCTCCCTCAGCTTCTGGAAGTTCTCTGCCGCATTCGGCAGGTCCATCTTGTTCGCTATGATCAGAGTGGGTTTCGAGGCATCCCGCAGTATCCAGCAGAAGTTCTGGGTCTCCTTCTCGCTCCAGCTCTCGATTTCCCTCCCCTCGAGAAGGCCCTCCTTCAGAGCGTACGCGGCGTGCTCCTTCCTGACCCCTATCCCTTGCATGACATCGGCTACCGCAGCGGGGATGTCAGAACCCGGGAGCTTCGACATTTTTGCAATCTTTCCCATGTTGCTTGAGAAGAGCTTGGTATACCAGAGGACGAGCTCAAGTTCTACGTCGGCCACGTCGGCCAGCGGGTCGCCCGTGCCGGCTTCCGTCACCCTCCCGTCCTTGTCCACGCTACCCGAGGCGTCCACGACGTGCAGCAGGGCGTCCGATTGCGCCGCCACCGAAAGGAACTGATTGCCGAGTCCCTTACCCATCCACGCCCCCTTGATCAATCCGGGCAGGTCCGTGACCTCTATCGGGATGAACCTCCAGCCGTCTTCGCAGCGGGAGTTCTTCGGATTGTCCTGGACATCGAACTCCTTGTGGACACATAAGGTCACTGCCTGCGCCACACCGTCGTTCGGAGACTTGGTCGTGAACGGATAGTTGGAGATTTCCGCCGTCTGGAGCGTCATCGAGTTGAATAACGTCGTCTTGCCTGCGTTTGTCTTTCCGATTAGCCCGATATGGATAACCATCAGAGCTCGATTTCTTCTGAATACCGCTCTACTTATAGTTGCAGGAGAGGAAGGTGTCCGACGGCCTACATCTTGTATCTCAGGAAACCCGCTGCGCCGCCAAACGACTTGAGCATGACGCCCTCCTCGGTCCCGGAGGATATCATTTCCACCTTCGCGCCTATCTGAATCGCCTTCTCCTCCAGCATATCTACGACGTCTGCTTCATCCACTTCGTAGTCGGTAGAGTGGCAGTTCAAACAGGGTTCCGAGAGCATCTCCTGCATGACCTGGATCTTCTTGTGGTTCTCAGCGATCTTCTCCTTTACCGTCTGGCAGTTCTTGCAGGTCATCTTGATCTTGGTGGTATTGATGTCGTCCGAGATGAGGATGACGTCGATGTTGGTCCGGTTCAGGGCGTCGACTATCCTCGGGAGGCCATAGACGGCCAGACCGTTAGGCTTGTTCGCTTCTCCGAGGAACTTCTGGACGAGCTTCTTCTCCTCGAGGAGCCTGACGTCCTCGAGCTTGTCAGCCGACTTCTCGACAATCTCCCGTACCCCCTCCCTGCCCGAGTAGGAGGTGTCGAGCACCGCAATGATGTTGTTCTGGAGCCGGTAGTCAAGATAACCTCCCTTGAGGAAGTTATCCTTCGTCGGGCCGGGACCTCCTACGATAATCCCGTTGACCTTGTGGTCTGTGATGAAGATTCTGGTGACGTGCTCCGCTACCCTGTTGAAGAAGTAAGTGATCTCCATCTCGCGTCCCCGTTCGTACCTCCGCGCGCTCTGACCTCCCTTCCTCGTCTTCCCGGAGATGCCGGAGGTCATGACGTCCTCCACATCCATCCGGTCTCCCGAGAGGATGCCTATCCCCACGTCGTTGGAGTCGAGGGCGAGGATACCGTAGACCTTCTCCGCCTTCAACATGTCCCTGAGATACTCTACGTGGAAGTGGTCGTCGCAATTATGTACGAGGAAGCCGTTGGCGAAGAAACTGTGGCTCTCGCTGCCCACCGTCAAATCTCTGACGTCTTCGATGGCTTGCTCCTCAATTGAGATGATGCTTTCCCACAAGAGCGGCTCCTCCAAACCCGTCCGAGCGATGCTCGCCCACTCAGCAAACGATGGTAGCTGGCTGGCTCTTACTGTTGAAGTACGCACGCTCTCCTGGATTACGCTCATAGATGCATTCTGGGATGAAACCGAGTTTTCTCCGCCATGTCGTGTCTGCCGGTCGCTACTGCTGAGACCTGCTGTCCTCACACCTCTCTCACGGTTCTCGTTACGGATCCTGGATTTGATCCGAAGATACTCCCCTATCGTATTCATGCTCAGGGCCTTTCGCGAACAGTACCTGACCCCGATAGCATGACACAGCCTAAGGACATTGTCCTCGGACAAGCTGAAGCGCAATCGAATCTCAATTGTTAGCGTGCCATCCTTGCGCAAGTAGCCGGGTTTGCATTCTACCGCGTTCGTAGCGACGCCGAACTTGCCGAGCATCAGTGCAAGTTCCTTTGCGAACTTCGTCCCGCCGCTCTGGTTCTCGACCGCCCTGTGGAAGCCAACGCTCGACTGGCTGACGAGATTACGACCCACCATCCTCGGGACGGTCGCATCTCCACCCAAGTAGGCTGCCAGGAACTCGCGCTGTACTTCTGGAGGAGCGTCCATCAGCCATAACGGGACCTCCGTCCCATTCTTCACCTTGTCACCAATGGGAGCCCCTAGCGCCACGAACAGCGAAGCAAGTCCCGCATCTCGCAGTTTCACGTGCCGTACGTGACCGACGTACTGCCTGCCTTCGACGTTCATCGCATATGACTTCTCGTAACCCTTGGGGAGCTTTCGTCCGAGCTTCACGAAGTCGTTCCGGATCGCATCTTCGTCTGATACTGAACCTGTGCAGAAATCGAAGGTGTAGGAGGAATAGGTGCCGTTAGACCTGCTTTCCTTTGTCGCGTAGAGCGAACCGTCGCTGAACAGGTGCCCGAGAATCCTTGCTATTGCTGAGACCCTTGGATTATCAGAACGCAGCGGTAACAGTCCCTGTCTCTTCAACCTCTTGATTGCCAAGCTCAGGTTCTTAGGGCGTGAAGCGAGTTTTCGCAGGGATACCTCGTCGAAAAGTACCTTTCCCGAGTTATCCTTCTCTGCTGGAGGTTCGATGTCCGCCACGGGCATCACGCAGACGAGGTCTCCCTTCAGGAGCTGTCCGAGGCGTACCCATCCTTTGGGCGTCTGGAACGGATGGTCCTCAGTCGCCACTATGCTCCTACCACTTTCGACTTGCAGCCGGTAAGTCTTTCGCCCTCCGACGGGGATGGTGAGATAGTCTCGGATGGGACTGTGCTGAAGCTCTCGCTTTTCAGCATCCCATGACATGACCCTTTCATCCCTCCAGGAACTCTTAAGCTCCCCTATGGTCTTCTGGTTCCCATCGTCAAGAAGCACTCTTGTGTCCGGGGCGACGCACATGTACAGGAACGTTGTTACGGCTTTCGGAGGGACGATCTCGTTCAACCTGATCACTTCGCTCCCTGGTCCGTTGGTCGGAAGAGCGCCGGAGAAGATGACCAACCCGGTCTCCGGGGTCTCCCTGTAGAGCTTGAGACGCTGCATCGTCCTGGTCAAAGCGTCCTGGACGTGGTTCCTGGTCGTATCTGACTTTATGTTGCCGGCGGTCCCCCATTCGTTTCTCAGGTATGCGATGACTTCGTGAACGGGCTTCTTCGGAGGGATATAGAGCGAGACCAGTTCAGTCCCTCTCCCCTCCTTGCTGGAGAGTTCCGATATGGCCTTCCTTATCTTGTATAATCTGACAGAATCAGCCTTGCTAAGCAAATCTATGATGACCTCTGTGTCAGCTCAGGTAAGCAGCATCAAACACGGGACAGATGCCTATCACGGACGAGGATTAGACTCATTACTGCTTTATAAGAACTATCATTATATTGAATAACCATCGTTTCGCTCATCGGACTGACTTGAAGATCGTGATGCGTTTGGGTGGCTCAATCCTGGGCTCCCCTCCCGACCCTGACGTGGTCATACGCTACTCAGACGTCATATCCAGGGTCTTGAAACAGAGGCACAACGTCGTCGTCGTCGTAGGAGGAGGTGCAACCGCGAGGCATTACATCGACGCAGCGAGCAGGATTGGGTTGCCGCATAAGGAGCAAGATTCGATAGCGATACAGGCCTCGCGCCTCAATGCAAGGCTCGTAGGGATGGCGCTGGGAATCGACAACGTAGCGGTCACACTCAGCGGCGCCATCTCGGGCGTCCGGAAGCACCGCGTAGCTGTGATGGGAGGGCTGAAGCCCGGCATCACCACTGATACCGTGGCCACGCTGGTAGCTGAAGCCTGGCGCTCTGACCTGATCATCAAAGCTTCCGACCAGGAGGGGATCTATACGGCGGATCCACGCAAGCATCCGGATGCCAAGCTCCTCTCGACGGTCTCATACGCGACGGTCGTCGAGATTCTCGGCGGCAAACATTCACCTGGGATTCACAGCATAGTAGACCCCATCGCGGTGCAACGGATAGCAAAAAACAGGCTCAGGCTCGTAGTGGTGAAGGGCGATAACCCGGAGAACGTCATCCGGGCGATAAACGGGGAGAAGGTAGGCACGGTAGTCGGCTAGACCATCACCGCAATGACGATGTCGTTCACATTCGTCCCTGTCGGACCAGTGATGACGAGGTCCTCGAGTCTCTCGAAGAACCCATGACTGTCGTTACGCAGCAGGGAGTCCTCCGGGGAAAGCCCCAGTCCCGCGCTCCTTGCAATCGTTGAACCATCCACGATGGCTCCTGCAGCATCAGTGGAGCCATCCAGCCCATCGGTGCCCAGCGAAGTGAGTGCAATCCCACGGTTTCCATTGATTTTCATAGAGGCGCCCAGCACGAACTCCTGATTCCTACCACCTTTGCCGTCTCCCTTTACTGCTACCGTGGTCTCTCCTCCGGCGACGTAACTTCTGGGACGCTGTGTGATTGCCGCGTACTGGACGACCGAGCCCATGAAGACCCCTGCCGACCTCGCCTCACCCTCGTAGCTTGTGGTCAGCAGGGTCGGCCTGCACCTGGTCAGCTTCAGCCGTCTCACTGCTGCGTCGCAGGCGTCGCTATTGCTTCCTATGATGACATTAGAGACCCTTGAGAAATACTTCGACCCGGGTTTCGGCGTCTCCGGGATGCTACCCCCAAGGCCCCTGCGGAGCACCTCCTCCGCTCTTGCAGGCAGCGTCTGCCAGACGGCGTATTTCTTCAACACGCGCTCTGCGTCCTGGAAGGTGGAGGGGTCTGGATAGAGGGGTCCTGAAGCGATAGAATCGAGTTTGTCCCCGATCACATCGGATATCACCAGAGACAGAACCGTGCTCGGATAGAGTCTCTGCGCCAGCCGGCCGCCCTTGATAGCCGAAAGGTGCTTCCTGACCACATTGAGTTCCTGTATCGTCGCACCTGCGCGCAGGAGGCCCCGCGTGACCTCTATCTTGTCGGCGAGCTGCACACCCTCTCCAGGAAGCGGGAGCAGGGAAGAGCCTCCACCGGAGATCAGACATATCACGAGAGTCTCGCTGTCCGGCTTCCCCACGAGCTCGAGCATCTCGAGCACCCCCTTCTGACCGGTGCTGCTCGGTAACGGATGCGTGGCTCCGTGCAGTTTGATGAGCCGGCCCCTCCTCACGCCTCGCAGCTGAGAATCGGGCACGTTGACTAGGCCGGCCGAGATCACATCGCCGAGGATCGACTCTAGGGCATCTGCCATGGAGAGGGCCGCCTTTCCTCCGCCTATGACGATCACCCTTCTGAATTTCACCAAGTTTATCCTCTCGCTGCCCGCGATGATCTCTTTCCCGACAAGCCTGACCTTGGACTTCATGAGTCTAGATGGCTCGACCGCCCTTAGTGCTGCCTCGACGGCATCAAGAGAAAGACGCCGGGCTAGTTTCTCGGCCTTCGTCCGGCCGTTCTCAATCAGCGCAGAAGCATTCTTGATGTACATCCGGGCTTCTCTTGCTCGTTGATTGGCGGCTAAGGTAATTAAGGTGGCCCGGCCAACACGCGTCATGGAAATCAGGTCCGTCGTGGCGGAAAGGTATGGCCAGCTAGAGAGGTGCTACGGGCACTGCGAGCAGCCAGCGACGCTCAAGTTCCTCAACGCCGACGGGAAGCAGGTCATCGCCGGATACTCATGCCATATGGCATATCTGTCCAGGATCATAATCTACTCGGATTCGCTCGACCTGCATGAATCGCGCGATACCATTGGCGGGCTCGTCGGGAAGGACCAGGAAGTGAAGGAAGAAGACGTCCGCATCGCCAGCAGATATCCATGGGACTTCGATATCACCACCGGCGACGGGCAGAAACTGATGATGGTCGCCTATTGGACTCAGAACTATCGACGTACGAAGAGTGAAGAACCTAACCGCACCGCCCTTTTCCTCTGCGAGGGTTGTCGCGCCATCTTCTCACAACCCTTAAGCGAAAGGCAGGTCCTATGCTCCGGTTGCAGGTCTAGCCGGTCGCCAGGCCCTTGAAGTAGTCGCTTGTCAGGAAGCTCTCGACAGCCTTTCTCGTGTAAGCGACACCCTGAGATTGACCGGTCAGGACGTGTTTGACCTCCCCACCCTCGAACTCGAGGAAGACCTGGGGGATGATGTAGTCAGGAGACCAGTCGCCGTACTTCTTTACGAGCTCGTCCGCCTTCTTCTCATTTTCAGTGTCTATATCATAGAGGTTGATCTTGACACCCAGCTCAGCCGCAGCTTTCTTCATCGGTTCCACGGTCGTCGGGACGCAATGCGGGCACCAGTTAGCGTAGACAACGTCGATGGCTTTGACCTTGCTCATGGAAATCGTGGGTCCAAGAACCCGGGACGATATAAAATCTTCAGTCCTCTACGCGCCGGATTTCTTGGGGGATTCCGACTTCGGTTTCACCCCGACGCTCGTGAGGAGCCTTGTGAACTCCTCCTCGGTTATCCATTCCACCCTGAGGTATTCCAAGACCTCGTCGTTCTTCATCCCTATCTTCCTCCCCTCCGCCACACATGCCTGGTACGCCTCTATCTCGGTGGGCCTGTCGACGTAGCTGTACCTCCTGTCGAACAGCTCCTTGCCTTCAATGAACTGCCTCACATGGACCAACTCGTGCACTACATCAAGATACAGATATCTTTCATCCCCCGTCCTGAGGTATTCCCCGCTGATGACGATATTACCCGTCTCGTCGTCGACCCGGAGGTATCCGGACCGAGCCTGGACGTCTACCCTGAGGTCAGCGAGGATCTTCTCGGTCCTCTCCCCGAACAACGACCTGACAGCCTCGAGAACCTCGAAACCAATGAAGACGTCCATGAATGGGAACGAGCCGGTAGTCACATCGCGCTTCATCCGGACATCTATGAGCATCGCGAGGGCGGCACCCCTTTTACGATTTAAGGATGTGCCCTGAGCCTCTCGCGAAAAGCTCCTTCAGGTAGACTCTCCTGAACCCCAGTTTGAGGTAGAACGGTTCCACCGAATCGGAGAGCACGGTCTGCAGGATCAGCTTCCTCGCCTCGCTGACTGCCAATTTGTTTGAGAAGTCTAGCATCGTGCTGGCCACGTGCACCCCTCTCATGTCGGGAAGAGTGCCGACGCAGTAGACCCCAGACATGCCCGGGCTCCTGAAGAGCGCGAGGGCCCCCACCGGCCTTTCGTCCAGGCTTGCGATGAGAAAGCTCGCCTCCTTGTTCTTCGCGACGCGCCTGAGAACGGCCAGGACCGGCTTCATGAGCTTGGTGTCCCCATAGAACGCCTTGAGGTAGACGTCGGCCCATTGCTCGAGTTTGTGGTCCAATCCCAACTCGAGCGTAAGTTTCGGGTTGACCACGAAGGAAGGGCTCTCGACCTCCATCACCGACATCTGGTCCGCGATCCTGTATCCCTTCCTCGCGAGGCCCTGCAGAAGGCGGGGAGTGAGCGACTCACTCTGGACGAATACGTGAGGGGTCAACCTGCGACCCGCGAATTCAGCCTCCATCGTGTCGATGAGGCCTGCTGCGCGGTCCGTTACCCTTAGGAAGCCGCCGTGGTTGAAAAAGTACTCGGAGAAATCCTGCGAGAACAGGAGATACGCGTCCTTACCGAGCCATACCGTCTCGGTCCAGTTAGACCACCACGAGACCTCGTTAAGTTCATACCCACCTTCATCGGAATCTGCCAAAGATGTTCACGCCGAGTATGTTCGAAGTTATCCGTAGCGCTTCATAGTAGAGCTCCACCTGGTTCTGGTCCTTCTCGGAGGCTCCGTCGTCGAGCATCTTCCTGATAAACGCTATAGCCCCCGGAGTGTCCATATCGTCGTTGAGACAGGCGTAGAACGGGACCAGCACCTTTCCAGAGTCGCGTCGACGAGCCTTCGTGGCCCTCCTCTCTTCGATGGAGTTCGCCTTGTTCTTCATCGCGGAGTAAATCGCCTGCATCTGCTTCAAGCCCTTCTCGTCGAATTCCATATCCTCTCTGTAGTGGTGCGATAACAGGTACAGCCTCAGAGTGTCAGCGCCGTAGTCCTTCAGGACATCCCTCAAGATCGGCGCGTTGCCGGCGGACTTTGACATCTTGTCGCCCGTGGTGTTGACAAGGCTGGTGTGAACCCAGTACTTCACCGAAGGCTTGATGCCCGTGAGCGACTCTGCCTGCGCTATCTCGGCCTCGTGGTGGGGATAGATTAGGTCGTACGCGCCTCCATGGATGTCATACTGCGCACCGAAGTTCGTCATGGTCACGGCGGTGTCCTGTATGTGCCACCCTGGAGCGCCCCTCCCCCACGGGCTGTCCCACCTGCCCTTCACCAGCTCTACCGGTCGCCAGAGGGCGAAGTCGATGAGGTGCTTCTTCTTGACGGAGAGCTCCAGCGGGACCATTGAGAGTTCCTTCGGCGTCTGATGCGAAAGCTGTCCAAAGTCAGGGAACTTGGCCGTATCGAAGTAGACTGTCCCATCCACCACGTAGGCGTGCCCGCTCCTGACCAGGGACGCGACCTCGCTGACCGTCTCCTGCACATAATTCGAGACCCGTTCGTACTTTGTGACCGTGTAGATCTTGAGACTCTCCATGTCTTCCAGGAACGCCTTGGTGTACTTTTCAGCCAGCCGCATCGGCTCGACACCCTCATCCTTCGCCGCCTGGGTGATCCTATCGTCGATGTCGGTGACGTTCATCAGGAAATTGACCTCAAACCCGAGGTGAGAGAGATACCTGGCCACGATGTCGTAGAAGTTGTAGGTCCGCGCGTGCCCAACGTGCAGATAGCTCTGGACCGTAGGTCCACAGACGAACATGGTGACCTTCCCCGGAATCCGCGTCTGGAAGGGTTCCTTCTGCATCGTCATCGTGTTGAATATCTTGAGGTCTGGCTGCTTGAAGTAACTGGCCACAGGCTCTTCCTGAACTTACCTTAGTTTTTGAAGTATAAATGTGAGTAAAACGAAGCGCGGTCATTGATTTACGAGAAGAAGCTCAATTCCTTCCCCGAGATCGTGAAGGAACTCAGCATCCTCGACCTGGATGCGGGGATAAGGGCGGTCGGGAAATACAAGTCCAAGAAGTGCTACGTCTTCATAACGAGGTCAGCTAACGGTTTCACATCGCTGGTATACAGCGTCAAGAGTTCTGGTAAGGAGAGCCTGCCCGACAAGCGCCTCCTGGCCAAAGAGTTCGAAGACATCACTGGCGCCGAGGCGTTCCTCGCAGAGGTCGTAGCCAAGCCCGTCAGGGCGTCGGCCTACTAATCTCCTGGTCTGCTATCCTCTGCTCGCTGAGGCGAGCGTACTTCGGGTCGAGCTCATAGCCGACGTAGCGCCTACCCGCCCGCACCGCGGCGATCGCCGTCTGACCTGACCCCATGAAGGGGTCGAGCACCACTTCGCCCTTGAACGTATAGAGCTGAATGCACCGGTACGGCAGCTCGACCGGGAACGGTGCCGGGTGCCCTATCTTCCTCGCGGGCTCCGCATCGAAACGCCAGACGCTCTTTGTGAACTCGAGGAACTCGTCTCTCTTGATCGTGCTCTCCCTACCAAGCCTTTCCCTCGAGAACGAATCCTTTGAGAAGACCAAGATGTACTCGTGCGTATCCCTCAGGGTCGGGTTGCTCGCAGATAACCAGCTTCCCCAGGCCGTCGAGGGACTGCTGCTGGCGTCCTTTGCCCAGATTATCTCACCCCGCATCAGGAATCCCAGCTTGAGCATGTCCTCGATCACGAGAGCGTGGAGCGGAATGTAGGGACGCCGGCCCAGGTTTGCCACGTTGATACAGCATCTGCCCCCCGGGACGAGCACGCGCTTGGTCTCGGCCCAGACACTCTTCATGAATTCGCGATGCTCATCCAAGGTGAGGTCTTTGTCATACTCTTTCCCGACGTTGTATGGGGGCGAAGTGACCATGAGGTGGACGCTGTTCTCGGGCAGCTCCCCCATCTTTTCACTGGACTTGCAAAGGATCTTGTCCAGGGCCTTCTTCCCGACCGGGTTCTCGCGGTACTCCGAATCTTCCCCTTTCCCGAGCCCCTCATAGAGCCTGGCTCCGTAGAAACTCTTCGAGTCATGGCTTATCCTTCCTGGGGAACCGAAGGAACTGGTCTTCGTCCTTCTACGATTCGCCAAGAACGCGTGAACCTGCATCGCGCGTCTTATAACGATTGTATTGCAGCTAATCTCCCACAGATGGTCAAGTTCCTCGAGATCAGTGAGGCCGATTTCCTGAGGTGGGAAGAAGAGTCTCTCGCCGATTACATCTCCGAGAAGGTGAAGGCCGGGAACGACGACGCCCCGTCACCGGAACGCGCGAGGCACGAGTTTCTGTCCCTCCTGCCACAGGGACGATTCACCAAGAACAACTACATCTATTCGATAGCAGATGAGAACGACTCAGACCGGACGGTCGGCATCATCTGGTACGCGGCAGACACCCCGGAGTTCCCGAAGAACACCCTATTCATTTACGACATAGTGATAGAGGAGCACAGGCGCGGGAAGGGCTACGGCAAGGCCGCACTCCTGCTTCTTGAAGACAGGGCGAGGGCGCTTGGAAAACGGAGGATTGCGCTTCACGTGTTCGCTCACAACGAGCGGGCGCGCAGATTATACGAGGAGCTCGGCTACAGGCCCACAAACATAGTGATGGCAAAGGAGCTTTGAGCCTGGCGTCGGTCGATTATGTCACGTACAGGTAGATCGGATGAGGCTTCTTCCAGCCCTCGGGCAGCACCTCCATCTCGCGCACGGGCGTCCAACCGGGGATTTCGTAATCGAAGTTCACTATCCTGGTCCCCGACCTCAGTTCGCTCGAGAACTTGGGCACAAGCTGGTTCAGGACGTAACTGGAAAGATACAGGGCGAGCACGTCTGCCTTCCGCAGGCTGACCTTCTTGAAGCTCCGGCATGAAATCGTGACCTGCCCTGATAGCCCCATCTCGTTCACCTTCTTGCGGCACGCTATCACGAGGCGCTTCCGCGTCTCCACCCCGACCCCTCTCGCATGGAAGTCCCTGGCCGCCGCTATCAAGATCCTCCCGTCGCCCGAGCCGAGGTCGAACACCGTCTCACCTGCCTTCACGGAAGCGAAACTAAGCATCTTCGGTATGATGTCTTCGGGTGTCGGTATGAACGGCTCGGTGTAGTTCATCGGCCTGGAGCGGTTCTCACCATAGATAAGTCTCGGCGCCGGCCGTAGATTGAGAATGCGTCGGCTTTTTCACCACCCTCCGAAGATGGGTATGGTATGTCGGAAAGCGATGATGGGGTCGAAGACGCTAAAACCGGTCATGTATTCCGTAACAGGGCGGCCTGGGACATCCTCTCTCGCGAGTATGTAGAACTCGGACGCCGTGGATGGAAAGGGGACGCCCGCTGGGGGATGTGGGGCGTACCGGAAGAGGAGGTGCGCATCCTTCCCGATGTTTCTGGGCTGGATGCCATAGAGTTGGGATGCGGCACGGGATATGTGTCGGCATGGCTCGCTCGACGCGGCGCACGCGTGGCTGGGATTGACAATTCACTGGAGCAGCTCAGGACAGCCAAGGCGTTTCAGGAAGAGTTTCAAATCTCCTTCCCGCTCATCCACGGCAACGCCGAGCAGGTCCCTCTGCCCGACGCGTCGTTCGACCTTGCCATCAGTGAGTATGGCGCGAGCATCTGGTGCGACCCCTACCGATGGATCCCAGAGGCGGCGCGGCTCCTGCGCCCCGGAGGGCGACTGATCTTCCTTGTGAACGGAACGATCCTGATGCTGTGTTCTTCCGAGACCGACGAGGATGCACCCGTGGAGGCGCGACTCGTACGCGACTACTTTGGGATGCACCGATTCGAGGGGTCCAAGGACGGGTCGGTCGAGTTTCATCTGGGGTACGGGGACTGGGTCCGTCTGTTGCGGGCTAACGACTTCCAGATAGAGAACCTCCTGGAACTGCGTCCACCGGAGGGTGCGAGCACGCGTTATCTATTTGTCACATTGGACTGGGCGCGGAAATGGCCGTCGGAAGAGATATGGATTGCATGGAAGGGTCAGACGGGAAGAGGCTGACGATAGCCGACTGCGTCGTATGGTGCGGGGAGTGGGATTTGAACCCACGAACCCCTAAGGGAGCGGATAACTCCTCCTAGAGTCAGCTAGATCTTGAGTCTCGGCAACCCGTTCCGCCGCCGTTGGCCGTGCTTAGCTATCCCCGCATTAGGGGTGAGCATCGTTATCGGTCAAAAGCATTTCCTAACGACCGACTTCCTTCCTCCAATCGGCGTGCCGCCTCTGGTGGGCATCGCTCATGGAGCCCACCTCCTCCAGGGTTTCTGAAGCTGCAAACCGTCCTACTGGTTCGTGATGACGCAGACCTTGCTGGTCTTCCTGAGGAGCCTGTTCAGCGCTATCTCGATGATGATGTTGCAGTATCTCGCCAGTTGCCCAAAGTCAGAGATGATGGTCCTCATGTGTGGTTGCTCCGACTCCGAGAGCTCTAATGTGACCTGCCTTTCCAGATTTAGGGTCGCCTCTATCTTCGCCAGAGCGTAGTCAATCGCCTTTATCTCTGGAGCTAGCAGACTCTCGATAGTCGCCTCAAAAGAACTATTCGCGCTCTTAGCAAGATCCTCAATTCTTTTCATGGTCTTCTCTTCGATGTTTATGCCCGCCTCCTTGGAGTAGACTGTTTCCTCCGTCAACTCAAGGATTATCCTCCCAATCTCTTCAATGGTCTTCGCAGATACTCTATCACCAGAGGCGTGCAGCGGACTCTCCAGGCCTATCTTGACCGAGATTTCCCTGTCACTCAAAGCAACCAGAAGCTGCCTCACAATCAGCCAGTAGAGCGCGTCTATCTCCCCTTGAGTCTTCCTGATTTCGTTGAGTACTGAAGGACTGCCGCTTCTCAGTGCTTCGATAGAATTCTCAAGGCTCTTAGACACTAGGAGCTGGAGTCGTTTGATGAGCGAGTCGACCGGAAACTTTGTGGGATCCATGAAACTCTGAGCAAGGAGCTTACTTTCCGAGGACTGGACTATTTCCACACCACGTAAACTCCTCAACGTCTTGGTTACTTCCGCGAGATAGACTGAGCTCATCCTGTCCTTCGAGATAAGCTCGATTGCGTCGTATCCCAGCATGTAGCATCCGACCACCAGCCGCGAAAGAAGCTCCTCTGTATCGACCATATCTACCTTGATTGAGGCCTTGACTGTTTTCGGCTTCCTAGATACTGGAATGAGACTGAGCGTGCCGTCCACCTCCTCTTTGACCTCGACATTATCTCCTTCACTTAGTTTCAAATGCTTGGCGTACTCCCTTGGAATCGATACCGTGAGTGTATTGTGGGACACTTTCTGGAGTTTCCTCATTTCGCTCATGACAGGTATGGGCGGTAATTACAATATATACAATACTCTTATTACGTTAACACGG
>Ga0182024_10003019_pt1 | contig 40809 bp, 29 predicted proteins | sample P32metaG_FD_120480 | JGI IMG/M metagenome (GOLD analysis project Ga0182024, IMG submission 120480) | Permafrost microbial communities from Stordalen Mire, Sweden - P3-2 metaG (Illumina Assembly) | ecosystem: Environmental > Terrestrial > Soil > Wetlands > Permafrost | place: Sweden: Stordalen...
CTGAAAAAGGGTTTATCAAGGCCGATATAGGGATGCGCGATTTCGCAAGTGATTGAAATCTAAATAGGTCGCATCTTCCATTTCACGTTTTAGAGCCATTTAAAAGCCTTTTTCAGCAACCTGTTAGTGCTAATGCTCGACGCGTTCAGCTTCAGCTGATCACTGTGCCCGCCCCGGGCCGCACACCCGCTCTGGGCTTCACTGGTCGAGCCCGCGGTCACAGAGAAGGTTACGTCCGAGGGCGGAGATCCTCGACGACATAAATTGTTGCTCGTACCCTTATCCTTGATCAACGTCGACGACGCTCAGTGGTGCGATTGGCTATCGAGTTTGCGTAGGGAGAATCCGTCCTGCCTCTGATTGAAAGCTAGCGGCGGGTGAGGACGCCGCTGGCGTCGACCCCGGCGTCATTACAAGCGGCAAGAACGAACGCGATGACACACATCACCGTGTCGACCTTGCACAAGCTGGCACGTGCCCGACGTTCTTCGACGCCGCCGCAGCCCCGCGTGGTTGACACCAAGAGAAGCGTCTCGTACCTTCGCGACCCGCTGTGCGGGCAATTCGCTGGGATAGCCGCTTGCATGGCATGCAAGAGAACGGCGGTTCATTCCCGTTTCGCCCCCGAACTTCGGCTTCCGGGTCCCCATCGTCTAGAGGCCCAGGACATCGCCCTTTCACGGCGGTAACACCGGTTCGAATCCGGTTGGGGACGCCATTTAAATCAATGTCTTAGGAGAAGCCCCTTTGCGTCAAGCCGCTTATGGGAATCTGGTGGGAATATAGCCGTGTTCCCGGCTGTACATCTCCAGCTCGAGAAGTCTCACGGTAGCTCCGACGGGGTGCTGCCCGGGGGGAGCGTCTGATGAGCTCAGCGCCAGATGAAGTCGAGGCCGCTGTTCACATCAAGTCGTTGCCGTTTCCACTCGATCACGACATTGGGCGAGAACCAGCTTCCATGAGCGGTAAAGGCACCTCTTCGTATCTGTTCCGAGACATGCATATGGATATGGAGGTTGGGAGCCCGGAAGCAGCTACCATTGCCGAAGACAGCTATAAAATCGTCAACGGTCAGTCACCGCCGGCTAATCAGAGCGAGAATGTTATCGATACTGCCTACCTCGTTCTGGTCGAATCCGTTCTCCGCGAAGTCGATCCCATACTTCTCTTCTAAAAAAAGCACCACTTCCAGCGTATCGATGGATTGCAGCCGCCCCCCGGCGATCAATTGCTCGTTGTCTAAAAAGGCCCCCTGGTCGCCTTTTCGGCTCAGCAGGGTCTGCAAGAACTCGCGTATCACCAGGCTATCGTTCATGATAAGAACGCCTCAAACCGGAATTAAGAACAGACGCAGAAAAAACCGTAGGTCTTCGCCGAAGTGGTAGGAACGTTCGTGGTCGAAAATACCCAACAGGGCGAAAAATGAGACAACGCCCCCCGTCGCGAGCGCCCGCCGCCACCATGGCGCATCGTCGCCTAAGCGTTTCCTGTCGGCGTTACGCAACTGCGAGATCCCGATCCCTAGTCCGAGCACGCTGGCGTAAAACGCGTACTCCTGAAACCCCATCAACGCCCTCCACAAACCCACCTCGGCGACCCACGCGAAGTTTTTTAAAAAATGATAAATCATGTTTCCAATTGTTGCGGCAGCTATCGTCGCGGCGAATATACGGAAGCGTATATTTTTCTTGAAATAACGCGTGAATGCTGGGAAGAAAAAAAATTCGACTAACAATTCCTTGAAGTAGTAGGTGAAGCGGTTCCAGAATTCTGCCACCGTTCGCGAATACAAAAATCGGTAGCTATTTCGGAGCGCGTTGAAACCAGCCATCCGGCAGCAAGCGATGACGACGTGTCCAGTGCCTGTTATGTACAGCGCCGTCGACGCGAAATTAGCGATCACGCTTGCCCATGCAAGATAGAGTGGCACTGAGTGTTGCGACGCCACCGATATTTCCGGCACTCTCAAGGTTGGAATTCCCCAACCGAGGGTTGACAGCACATGCGACGGCGCGCCGTAGACGAAGACCTGCAGCAAATGTAGAGATGCATTGACAATACAGGTCCAGATCAGCAGCTTGATCGCCTTAAGCTGTGCAATGCTGAGGTCGTTAGGGTTTCGCGCCTCAATCCTGCGAAGATTTCCGGCGCCTTTCGGAACGGGTGTGAACACGTCAACCGCGCTACTCCAAAATGGGCGTAGCGCGCCTAACTGCAGGGTGATGCCATCCGGTGTCTTCGTCGTCGCATCTTTCAGCGCGTATGCGAAAAACCAGAGGTACGGCCCCACGACAGCGAGGGCAGCCCATAACAATAGACGTATCATTCCGCTGAGCGGCAATAACGCTGCGGCTGCGAGCACCGCCGCGTAGCCGGTGACCAGGCACAGCACGGGCCGCTTCGCCACGAAAGGCATGCTCGGTGTGCGCACGCGACGAATGAACTCAAAGAGCCGTACGAACCCAAGAAAAATCGCTGCGATAATGCCGGCAACTAGCGCCGGCAGGGTCCAATCAGTCGCTTGCCCCTCGGCCTTTGCAAGTGCCTCTAAGAAATCAGAGTTCAACCACATGGAATGAAACAGCAGCATATGCAACACCGACAACAAGCTGAGGAGCAGTCGCCGCCGCGCCGGGAAGTACGTCATAAGAGCTACGGCGCCGGTAAACTCTTGCCACGCGTGCGGATACAGGAAGCCACTATTAAGGCGAAGCCCGACTGCGAAGGCCACGAGTAACACAGCCTTTCCGAGCGCCGTCTGGCCAAATCTCACGAGCCGTGGATACGTATCGAGCTGCGGGACGATCCTCACAAACCAACCTTTCCCGAGGCTTGTTCGAGCCGCAGGGACAGCGCCTTGCGGTCAAACTTTCCGCTCGGGCCAAGCGGCATCGAGTCAATTTCCAGAATTCGCTGAGGGACCATGTAGCTTGGAATCCGCTGGCGCATCGCCTCGCGCGCCGCGTTCTCATCGAGTCGATTGCCGCTGACAAAAGCCACGATCCCTTTGGCGCAGCCGTCTTCTATCGGCCAAGCGAGGGCAACAACCGAGTCGGTTCCCGTAATCGCCCGAAGATGCGCTTCCACTTCCTCTAGTTCAACCCGGTGTCCGAGTACCTTGACCTGATTGTCTAGGCGCCCTAGGTGGTGCAAAGCACCGCTCCCGTCGCGATAGGCCAGGTCGCCCGTTCTGTACCAGCGCTTTCCGTTGAGGATCGGAAACTTAATCGCCGTCATCTCAGGGTCGTTCCAATAGCCTCTTGCTAACTGGCGGCCAGACAACAAAAGCTCCCCGGACTCACATTCAGTTACTGGGCGCAGAGAGGAATTGACTATGTCTACTTCCACACCGTCGAAGGGATAGCCGATCGCAAGGGTGCCTCGATTCGGCGTGGAATTAGGTATCTCGGTCAGTCTCTGTCCGGTGCACATGACAGTCGCTTCCGTAGGTCCGTAAAGATTTTCAACGATACTGTGTGGAGCCGCCGCCTGCCACGCCTGTGCCGCGGCCAATGGCAACGCCTCACCGCAGAACAACGAGTTGCGTAGTGATGGAAATGCTCCTGCCTTGAGCATCCGCATGCGTTGCATAAACAAGGCCATTGAAGGCACGCAGAACCACACTGTCAGTTGGTTGTCCTTTATGAACCTGCCGGGAGCCATAAGTTGCGATGCTGGCACGACGAACAGGGCTGCTCCCGAGCTCCAAGTCATAAACATATCGAACACGGATAAGTCGAACGTCAGCTCGAAGGTCTGTGACATCCGGTCATTTTCGTGGAAGCGAAACCGGTCCTGCATTACATGGATCAGCTGGGCGACGCTACCGGTTTCGGTCATGACGCCTTTTGGAACGCCCGTTGTTCCGGACGTGAACATGATATATGCAAGATCTGTTTCAGAAACGTTCGCCGGCTGGTAATGTCGGTCGAAACTCCTAAAGATAAACTCGGAATGACTGACTATCACCTCAGGCGCTACCTCAGCTACTCGCCCCTGAATGCGTTGTGATCCGGCGCGATCAGTAACCAGTGCGTCTAGCTCCGTTATTCTCAATAGTTGTATAAGTCGTTCTTCAGGAAGTGCGGGGTTGATCGGTATATAAGCCGCTCCGGACCATAGGGTACGGAGTACGCCCGCATACGCCTCCAGGGTGCGCGACGCGAGGATACCTACTCGCGACCGCCGCTCTAAACGGTGTGAGACTTCCTGACTGATTCCCGCTAATTTTTCATACGAATACGAATCTGTACCAATTACAAGCGCAAGTCGCCCTGGATACGCTAGGGCATGGTTGTAGAATGCCGCCAAGATATTTGGATTGACGCTCTCTACGCTCTGTTGCACAAGCGCGTAGGCTCCGGTCTTAGGCACGCACCCTCCTGAAGTCACTCCCGCCCGTTGCAGCGCTGCTGCAGCCGGTAAGCCAGCTCTCAAATTCCAATCTGGGCAGCGGTCGGCTATGCAGGTAGCCCTGTGATTCATCGCAGCCTTCGCGCACGAGGTAGTCCAGTTGCGACTGATTATCCACGCCTTCGGCGACGGTCGTAATGTCGAATGCATGCGTCAGACCGATGATCGTCGAGACCAGAGCGACCTCTGCGGTGCGTGCCTGAACCCGCCGTTCGAGCTCGCGCTCCAATTCGCGGCGTTGCCGCGCCAATTCCAGATGGGCGCGCACCGTTGCCATCAGCTCGCGCGCAGAGAAGCGTTTCACCAGATAGTCGTCGGCGCCGGCGCCGAATCCTTCAACGGCCGATTCCTCACCGGCGCGCGCCGACAGCAGGATGACCGGCAGATGCCGGGTACGCTCATCGGCGCGCAGCGCCTTGAGGAGGCCACAGCCGCCGCCTGAGTCTAGTTCTAAATTGTGTGCTTGAGGGGGGAGCCTACGCGGGCTCCACCACAGCAGCATGGGGAAGCGGCTGCCGAGCGCGACGCCCAGCATGGTTTTGAGACTTCTCGCCCAGTTTTCGATCGGTCCGAGCGGCGTTTTGGACCAGTCCATCGAGCGCACGAGCCTGCCCATCTCGCAGCCACTGGTCAGCCAGTCTGCGGCGGGCGCCCCTCCATCGACCGCCGGAAGTGCCGAGGTCGGGTCTTTCATCTCTACAACTCGTCGCCTGGTCTCTGCGCCCACGGCGCCAACTTCTGCGCTGACAACTTCCTCTGTTTCATCGGCGATAGCTCTTGCATGTTCGTCCGGGCGATCACGTGACTCTTCAGGTTGATTATTACCTATCGCTAGATTGTCCTTTGCGAGTTTGAGACTTGCCCTGGCATCGCGAACAGCTGACCGAACGTTCCAGGACAGACCATTGCTGTATTTGTCTATTCTGAAGACTTCCCCTAGTGCTATAGGAGCCCTTACGCCCAACTTGACTCTTCCGACGGGCCAGATACCGCCAGCCACAAAGGGTGAACCCTGTGCCTTCGGGCAATCGCCTAGCGCATAGCTCTCAATGCTTACTATGAGATCCTTGTTTTGCTGTTTGCATTGTAGAATCACGCGAATAAGCGTCGATTTATCTGGGAATTCGAATTCTTTGGCGACAATAATTTCCCTACCATCCATCGCGGAATTTAACTCCGACTTCTCCCAACCGGCTTGAGATTTGGATGTTAGCTCGGCTTTGACCGTCTCCGCAGCGCGAGCCGCCGCTTACGTGACGTTGTCGACAGATGAACTGGCTGAACTCCCGCAGCCAGCGAGGATCGTGGTTGCGCAGGCGAACGCTAGCGCGCGTTGAAACATATTATTTTCTATTCCCATCGGTGGCCCCCGCGCTTGCGTCGTACCTACCGACCAGCGCGCCGGTCGCCGGACACGTCTGCAGGTTGGTAACGGCAACGTTCACGCCGCTGGCCCACCGAACTTGCGTCGGGTTGAGGCAAAGGCACTCATTCCGAGCAAATGCGGATCGGCCACTCGGATAAGTGAGAGTCATCGGCGTGTAGCCCCAAAGCCGTGCGCCTTCGTAGAGCGACGCGCCCTCGGGATCGGAATGGTAGGTCATACTTAGCACGGCAGGGGCCTGGGGCGTAACGCAACCTGCCAGCGCAAACAGAGCCAAGCCGACACAGGTGACGCTGTAGTTTTGTTTCATGCGTCGTCCATCCATAGATAGGCACGGACATTTTACGCCTTCGGCCTCGGCGGGTCGCGCGGCGGCGCTTCCCAGCGTATCGAGACATCCGCGTCGCGGGCTCCGCAATTGCCGCATACCAGGGCGCGGTAGAGACGCGGACCACGCAGGCCCTTCAGTGACTGTGGATCAACCTCGATTCGTATGACGACAGCGGTGGCACGTTACGCGCGCGACTTGGCGACCCTCGGGCATGGGGGCGCAGGGTAGGCGCGCGAGCCGCGAGCGTCCATGCAGTACTGCGAGGGTCGGAGTACTGTACAAGTGGGGCACATGGGGCCGTCAACGCGGGGGCGTAGCAATGGAGGAAGATCCGCTCCCAGAATGGACGCTCTGGTTAAAAGAGTGGGATGCCAATAGGCGGCTTCGCTCGGCGCACCCTTAAGTAGGTGATCTTATCAACGTGCTGGCCCCTTACGGGGCAGACGGCCTTTCTCGGCAATCGGTTCTTCGCGCGCTTGAGAAGAATCGACGCACTACCGGCCTCCGAATCCCGACAAAATTTGAGCAGGCTGCACAAGGCACCTATAACCGTTACTGCATCGATTCGACGGTATTTCTAAAGCGCTGAGCGGCGACAATTAGAACTGCCGGACGCATTGCCTCACCTGATTGGTTACCAATTCGGGGTCGTTGCCTCACAGTGATTGTTACCGGAAGTAACCATCTTGGAGGCAGTGATGGGGAAGAGACTCAGCGGATCAGCACGTCGGGAGCTGATTGTCGCGGTTCGAGGTCGGTATGCGACGAGCGCACCGTCTGTGAAGCGGGAGATTCTGCGAGAGTTCGCCGCGATCACCGGCTACCACCGAAAGTCGGCGATTCGGATCTTGAACGGCAACGGCGACGACTGCGTCGCAATCCCCCGCCAGCGGCCGCGGCTTTACGATGACGCGTTCTGCAGCACGCTCATCGTCTTGTGGGAGGCCTCGGACCGAGTTTGCGGGAAGCGGCTTCGAGCATTGCTGCCGTTGCTTGTTCCAGCGCTCGAGCGTCATGGGCATCTTGTCCTCGAACCGTTGGCGCGGACCAAACTCCTCGCGGTCAGCGCGGCGACGATTGATCGGCTGCTGGCCGAAGCGCGAGGATTATGCAACCGACGGCGGGTACGACGGGCACCGACGGCATTGCGACGCAGTGTACCGATCCGCACCGCCGCGGATTGGAACTCTCCCGAGCCCGGCTTTATGGAGATTGATCTCGTCGCACACTGCGGTGATCGCTTAGTCGGCGCGTTCATTTACACATTGACGCTGACCGACATTGCTAGCACGTGGACTGAGTGCGTACCGTTGCTCGTGCGCACCGGTGCGCTCGTGGTCGAGACGATCGATCGATTACGAGGGGCATTGCCATTTCGGATCCTTGGCCTCGACATCGATAATGGCGGCGAATTTCTCAACGAAGCGTTGGTAACGTATTGTGTCGGTCACAGTATTGAGTTGACCCGTTCGCGACCCTATCGGAAGAACGATCAGGCCTGGGTCGAGCAGAAAAACGGCTCGGTTGTGCGGCGACTTGTCGGGTATCGGCGGCTCGAGGGATCCGCTAGCGCCGCGATATTGGCGCGGCTTTACACCGCGTCTCGGCTGTTTGTGAACTTCTTCCAACCATCTTTCAAGCTCAAAGATAAGTTCCGGGTCGGCGGCCGCACGGTCAAACGCTACGATCCCCCGCAGACACCTTGCGCCCGGCTGCTCACGGCACACTCGACGCCGGCCGCAGTCAAGGAGCGACTCATCGGACTTCTGGAGACTCTCGATCCATTGCGGCTATTGGAGGAGATCCGCCAATCGCAACATCAGCTCGTGAGTCTTGCCGACAACGGCGTCGCCGCCCTTCCCGCAGCCCAGAATCAGGATCTACACCGCTTTCTTATGGGTCTATCGACGGCCTGGCACGCCGGAGAACAGCGACCGACGGATCGCGCGCGTCAGCGCTCACCTCGTCAATGGCGAACTCGGAAAGATCCGTTCGAATCTACTTGGCCCACGATCATGACATGGTTCGAAGACGGCCCCGAACAGACCGGTGTGATGCTACTCAGGCGCTTACAAGCCGAGCATCCCGGCGTGTTTGACGACAACCTGCTTCGCACATTGCAACGGCGCCTGGGTCAATGGCGCGCGCAGAAAGCCCAGCAGCTTGTTTTTGGCGTGGATCATGGTGTCGTTACTCCCGGCCTGAACTCGCTCACCGAGGTTTTAGTCGAGGAAGGGGCATCTGTCGGATAGATATCGACACGGGACGGAAGAGGAAAGCTCGGAACTTCTGCCGCTTACGCGGCAGACCGCGCTTTGTGGCACGGTAGAAACAGAATCGGAATCAAGATTAATGCAGTAACATTCTGACCGAGGCAACCCGGTAACCAATTCCCGTGAGGCAACACGGCGGAAGAAGTAATTGACGCCAGCCAAAGCGCAACGCTCCTGATTCGGATGGCTTGTTTTACTCGCCGATTGGGAAGGGGCCGGTATATGGGCCGTCAATCTGGAGCGCGCTGCGGCGTGGCTTAAAGGGAAGCTTGGAAGCAGTAAAAGTCGCCATCGCGGGATGCTGCATTACATCCGGAATAGCACAGATTTAGCACACACCCCAGCAAGAGCCCATGTTTTATAGCGTCCTGTCAGCCCTTTCACGGCGGTAACACCGGTTCGAATCCGGTTGGGGACGCCAATATATTCAATAAGTTATCGTATAATGTGTTGGACCGTTGCGCCTCCATGGGAATCTCAGGGGAAATAAGCCGTGCCGCCGCTTCCCGAACGGCTCTTTCGGCAATCCTCGCAGCCGTTTATGCCCGCGCGTAACTCGGCGACCTTTGCGCCGTGCCCCACGCTACGCGACTTGCTCAAAGTGTGATGCCTGCCGCTTGCCGGCGCGATGCATGATTTGCATCGCGCCCAAACCAAACCCCCAGGGTCGCTTAGCCGGGATCTTGTGTGACTATCGTCAGCGCTTAGCGACGAGTTCTTCCTTAGTCTGCATATACGGACTCCCCCCGCGTTGCATGAGCGCTTTGACATATGAACTCAGAACCGGACTGCGGCACATATATCCAGCCTCTGATGCGTCCGTCGACGCGGGCTCTGATGACATTCGCTCGCACGAGCCTCGTTGGTTTGTCGGTGTTGGAACCACCGTGCAGACCATCAGGATTATCCCGCGGCGGTCCGACCTGCTTCCTTCAGCTTCACGCTCTGGCAATCCTGGTGAGTAGTACCCTCCTCAGCAACACGGCCCGTGGCCGATCTTGGGACCTGCGCTTGCGTCAGGCTGCGGCCTCCGCGGCGCCCGCGGATCGATACTCCGTACCGTTGGTAAGCATCGCCCAGGCGATGCGCGCATGTTTGGCGGCGAGCGCCACCGCGGCGACGTTCACGTGCCGGCGCTCCCCCAACGCCGTGCCCAAGCGCTTTTCGCATCGGTCTTTTTGTCGACCGCTCGATGGCACAATGGAAGGTTGCTGGCGCTACTCATGCCGCGGTCGGCGCGCAATCTGCGCCGACAGCTGCTGTGCGCAGCGATGCCGATTGCAATCGAAGTGGTGATGTGCTGGATGCGCAGATGGAGGCGGTGCTGGCGATCGGCTGCCGATCTTGTCTTTTGGAGATTTCCAGCACGCCGTAATGTTTTTTCCTTTGAGGCGCTTAGATAGATGGTTGTTGCGTCTTCTGTTTCCAGGCCACCCGGACACGCACATCGTCCCGATATTGACGGGCTGCGTGCGATCGCCATTCTGTCCGTGCTGGGTTATCACGCGAACTCAAACTGGGTACCCGGCGGCTTCGTTGGGGTAGATATTTTCTTCGTTATCTCTGGTTACTTGATTTCCGGAATCATCTTCAATGGCCTTCAGCGAGGCACCTTCAGTTTCGCCGATTTCTACGCCCGGCGCATCAAACGCATATTTCCGGCGTTACTAATCGTATTAACTCTGGTAACACTCTTCGGTTGGTTTTCTCTTTTCACCGACGAGTACCAGTCGCTCGGCAAGCACGTCGCCGCGGGCGCCGGATTTGTGTCAAACATAGTACTCTGGAAAGAGGCGGGCTATTTTGACCCCGCAGGCGCACTTAAGCCGCTGCTGCATCTGTGGTCGCTGGGCATTGAGGAGCAGTTTTATCTCCTTTGGCCGCCGCTCCTTTACTTTGTGTGGACGCGAAGAATAAATCCGCTAATAGTGATTGTGGCGATCACGATTGGATCATTTGCACTGAATGTGTATTGGATCAGAGAACACGAGGTTAGGACGTTCTATCTGCCCGTCACCCGTCTCTGGGAGCTGTCCCTTGGAAGCATATTAGCCTACGTTCAAATACCTGGCGGAAAAGGCGGAGCGTACTCATTGGAACGAATCCGCGTGAATCTTCATTTTTTCGATAGCCTGAGGTTCCGAAACGTCCAGGCCGCCCTCGGTGTGTTATTGTTAGGGGCGGCCATTGCGTGTCTTTCGAAATTCCAGCAATTCCCGGGCTGGTGGGCCGCGATACCTACGTTGGGATCCTTTCTGCTCATTGCAGCGGGTAGGCACACGTGGTTCAATCGCATGCTTCTCGGCAATCGACTAATGGGCTTTGTTGGCCTAATTAGCTATCCGCTATATCTGTGGCATTGGCCCTTACTGTCATTTCAAAGAATCATCACGGGCGGAGATATACCGACGGCTCACTTGATTGCTACGCTTGCGCTGGCATTTATCCTTGCTTGGCTGACCTATCGCTTTGTAGAACGGCCCATCAGATCAAGCCGCAAACGGCTAAAACCCTCGATGATGCTTGTGGCCGGCATTGCACTAATTGGGACTATCGGATACATGAGCTACGCGCGGGTCATTCAACCACGCTCGGCGCATTACGGCCTTGAAAGGATCATCGCGGCATCCGAGGAGCCCTTCTTCCCCGGGCCCGATCTGAAGCAGTTGGGCGGAGACGTAAACCCGATAATGGGGCAGGGGAAGAGCCGTCAGAAAGTGCTATTCCTCGGGGACAGCCAAATGCAGCAGTACTATCCGCGCATCGACGCGCTTCTAGCAAATGATCCTGCAGGTACTAAAAGTGTCATTTATTCGACCCGGGGCGGATGCCCTCCGATCCCGCACGTTAGGGAGAATCAACTGCCCCAATGCGATGGTCTGATAGAACAGGGAGTTGAGCTCGCCAAAGATCCCGATATCGATACCATCGTCATAGACGCGGACTGGCCGGCGTATTTTCTAGGCAGAGATGCCACCCCGCTGCCCTATTACTTCGAGGATGCATCCACAAACGGCCTGCTCAGCACTATGGGGTCGGCGGCTTCGAACAAAGCATTCCTCGCGTTTGAATCTATGGTGAGTGAATTCACGAAGGCTAATAAGACGGTTTACATTGTTCTGCCGAGTCCCACAGGCGAACATTTCCCGCCGCGCCGGATGATCACGCGTAGCCTCACTGATCTCAGTTTTCGTATTCGCATCCCCACTATCTCTACAGCTGCATTAGTGTCGCAAATACGTCCCGTCGTAGCGAGACTTCAGCAGATTGCTGCGGACACCGGCGCCTTCACGGTCAATCCTATCGCCTTACTCTGCAATGACTCCATATGTCCTTTGCTCACGCCGGATGGCCTGCCCATTTATAAGGATGCAAACCACCTGAATCCCCTGTACGTCAGGTGGAGTGTTCATTATCTGGATAAGGTGGTGAAGTTGAATGCAAATCGGGTTGCGCCCGACTCCGCACACACTCTGCAGCGTACAACCCGGAGTCAATTTGTTGGGGCTAGAGACGTGGTGTCACCCCGTTATGCTTCGGACCAGGGCGCAGTGCAAGTTTCCTCCAGATGACCAGATCGGCGGCGCGCAGAGTCTGAGAGCATTTAGGGGCAGCAGCTGTTCATGCGCTGCGGGCACTCATTTGCTCGGACAGGTGGAAATCGGGAGCGCGCTGCGACCGGCAGTACCTGCGAAGCACACCGATCAAACTGGTCTCTCTCTCCCCGCCAAGACCGCTTTGTGCGTCTTTAAGGCCTCAAAGGCCTTTCAAAGAGAACTTCGGCAGCGCGCGGCGACGATGATCATGTTGCTCGTCAGGCGCGGTGGCAAGAAAGATGACAGCAGACGGTTCACGCGATCGGCGCCGCCGAAGTAGGCATGTTCAAGGTACTCAAGCCCAGCGCCAGCGAGGTCGCGCTTGATTTCATCGACGGTCATGAAGTGGCGCAGGAATTTCATGTAGCGGGGCCGACCTGTCAGCAGGTGTACGGTTCGCACCAGCTTTCGGCTCACAGAGTCGTGATTCGAGACAGAGAAGACGACGAAGCCCGATTCCTTGGTGAGATTGCGCAGGAATCGCAGCGCCTGCGGAATAGAATCGAGGTATTCGATAGCGCTTGAAGAGATGACCAGGTCGGCGGCGCGAAACCCACTGGTATCCGCAATCGGCAGGCGGTGCTGTTGAAAGCTCAAATTAGCAAGTCCCTGCTCGACGGCCGTGCGCCGCGCGATCGCGAGCATGCCGCTCGCGCCGTCGATCCCAATGCTCTCGATGCCGCGTTTGGCCAGCGCGCATGCCAACACGCCGCTGCCGCAGCCCACGTCATATGCGAAAGTCGCACCCCTCGCATAGCGATCGAGGAATTCGTCCCATACCCGGACGCGTTCCTGGCGGTTCGCGTCCCGCGAGTAGCTCGCGTGGAAATCCGGCGCTACTTTGGAATAAAAATTTACACCGTCTTCTGCTGACATGAAATGTTTATATCCTTATCGTTGGCGATTCGCAACCGACCGGGTCCGACCCGCACCAAGTTCCATCATTCTCGAGTCGAGAGCACGCGGATCTCAGACGCAGTGTGCCAATTGCCCGTGGTCTCGCGCTGCAGGACAAGGCTCGTACACGGGTGCTTTACATCGAACGAAGGCGACACCCAGCCGCGCGCGGGCGTCTCTTCAGCGCGGGCCAAGCGCGCCGTGAAGCCGTCTGCCCAGCGCAGCTCGACCGCAGCCGCCCCGCGGGTCACGTGCAAGTGCCGCTCGCACAGATTGAGAGTGCATTCGGGCGCGAAATGCCAGTTCAATTCGACCTGATGGCGCGCCGCCGCGTCCAGACGGTCCGTCACTCGCAGCGTACGCGTGGCCTTCGAGTAGATGAGCTCGCGTCGATGTATAACCGGATCGGCGAGGCGGCGATAGCCGTCGTGCGCGGCCGTGAGCCGATCGAAGTCCGCGGTGCTTTCGAAACTCGCCGACTGGATCGCCGCGTGATGGGTCCACAGAAACTTGCCTCCCGCGACCGATTGATCCGTCGCGTCCACCATTAGCGTGTTGTGCGCGCGCGTGCCGCGGAAATAGCTGCGCCAGTTCTCTTGCGTATGATAGGCGTAAGTGCCGCAATCGATCAGAATCGGAAGCCCCGAGACCGACAGCGTGAAAGCCAGCGCGTCGGCATGGCCGTGCGCGGCGATCGACAGATATCCGAGTGGTCCTGCGTCGGCGACGATGCGCACCTCGTTCGCGCGATCGAAGTCGCTGCCGAGAATATAGTAGCCGCCCTGTGGGAACGCCCGCCGTTGCAGTGCAGTTTCGGGTGCAGGTGCGCCGATCGCTGCAAAGTCGAGCGCCGCCTGATCGCCGAGCAGCCAGCGATTCTTGTCGTCGAACACGCGTGCCTTTGCCTTAAAGTGGGCACGCAAGCCCGCATCACGCGCCAACACAGCACCCGCGGCGAGAAGGGAGCGAAATACGTCTGGATCAGGACGCGGATCAAGACGGGCGATAACCGCGTCGTCGGCGTCACCGATGTGCGGCACATTGCCGGCGGTATCCATGATGGCTGCAATGAAGTTCAGCATTGCGGTCCAGCGCGCTAGGAACTCGGCGCCGTATTCGCAGCCGCTTTGGCGCGCATAGAGAAGCGCGATCAGCATCATGTCGGCCGTTTCGTGGTGGTACCACGTCGCCTGCTCGAGATTCACGCCGTCGATACCGTTTTGGGCGAGCGCCTCGCGTTCGAACGCGTCGCGAGCGAATTCACCCCAGCGGCGGCTCTCGCGCCAATACGGCCAAGTGGTCGCCGCGACGAAAAGTCCGAGGAGTTCCCCGAGCAGATGGTTATTGGCGGACGAGTATTGCGACAAATGGCCGGCGATGAAATGACAATGCTGCCGTACAGAGGCGAGCCAGCGCAGGCGCAGCGACTGCCCGGCATCGCCCTCGAACAGAATCGCAGCCTCGCCACCGAGGATGTGCCAGGCGAACGACCAGTTCACGAGTCGCAGTGCAAGCTCGAGGCTGCTAGTCCAGTTGACCCCGCGCGGGTAGGGACACGCGAGGAGCCACGAATCGATGAGTATCCCGCAGGCCTGCGCGTACCGCGGATCACGCGACAGATGCCATGCCTGGGCGAGCGTCACGAGCTCGGCATGGCGATTCGGCTCCCACAGATACTTGATATCCCCGACGAGGCGCGCGTCGCGATAGTCGATTAGTTTGCCGAAAGACATCGGAGCGCACGTGCCAGTCTTCGGATCGCGATTCCAATCGGGCGGGAAGCCGAGGGGAGCCGCACCGAGTGCGAACACGCGAAACCTCCCGTCTAGAATCTGGTCGGCTCGCATCGTGTACGTGGCGACGTCGAATGACGTCGAAAGCGCGGGCAACCACGCTGCGCCGGCCGCCCGGCTGGGCGCCGCCGCCCGCGCCAGTCCAACGCCGCACTGCTCGAGCCGAGCGCGCAGCATCTGCGCCATCCGGCTCGATATCTCGGCGACGCTCATCGCGCGCAGACGATTAATTTGCCACTTCAGACTCACGCGGATTTTTTCAGATGAGACTTGCGTACAGCCGGTGGAATTCCGCAGCCATCCGACTGACGGAGTATTGGTCCACGATTCGCTGCCGTCCGGCAACCGCCATGCGCTGCAGGCTCGGACGGTCGTGGTGCAGCCGCTCAAGAGCGTCCGCGAGCGCTCGCGGATTGCGTGGTGGCACGAATACTCCGTGCACCTGGTCCTGCATGACGTCTGGTATGCCCCCGACCGGGGATATCACCGGCACGACGCCGGCCGCCATGCTCTCCAGCAGCGCGTACGGCAGCCCTTCGCCGTGACTTGGGAATGCGAGCACATTGGCACTGCGCCACAGCTCCTCTTTGGCGGCGCCAAAAACCGGTCCGAGAAGCTGCACTTGATCGCCAAGCCGAGCTTCCGTGATCGCTTGTCGGATCTGTTGCTCCGCCGCGCCGAAGCCTGCGAGCCGCAGATGGACCTCGATTCCGCGAGCGCGCAGCATCGCGACGGCCTGCACGACGTCGAAGACTCCCTTACTTTCGGCGAGACGTCCAATGTAAACAATTTCGAGCGGTCGATTCGATGCATAGCGTTCGAGATTCAATTCAACGCCTTCTATGTCAACCGCATTCGCAATCAGCGCTAGACGCACGTCCGGCGCAAACTTACGGTGGGCCGCAAGCTCGGGCTCGGAAAGCAGGACCACGACGTCCGGATACGACAGAGTCCAGCGCACCAAGGATGTCAACCAACGATTTCTGGAGAACAACTCTTGCGGAAGAGCGCCGCCATGCACTTGGTAAACCGTCCTACGCCGCAGCACCTTTGAAATCGCAAGGTATGCAAGGTCCCGCCAGAATCCTTTGGTATCGAATGATGTGTTGATGTGCACGATCCGCGGATTGCGCCGCACGACGCAAATCGCGAGCGCGAAAGGGCTGCCAATCAACCGGAGCAGCGTTCCGAGGCGATTTTCGGTACGCCCTTCGCGGCCAACCTGGAATTGGCTGAGCTGGAAGCACGTGGATAGCGGCGACTTGAACAGCTGATTCAGGTGGGTGGACACCCCGCTTATAGCAGTTCGCGCCGGACCGAGCAGCAAAACATGTGGACGTGACGAACTCATCACACGGACGGAATTCTCCGGGGTATCGCGGGGGGAGCCCACTGCAGTCGTGAAATTGTTATCGAAATCCAGCAAGCCGATTGCAAATTGCCGCTATATTATGCAGCCTTGCAGATTAACGCATTTCTCAATCTCAATCACGCCGAAGTTCTCCGGAGCGTGAGTTAAGTAACGGTCGGTAAGTCACGAAATTGATATAAAACGCGGCTGCAGAGTCGATTCGCCTAAGGATACTCGATACGTGAAGATCGCAATATTTGGACTCGGCTACGTCGGGGTGGTTTCGGCGGTGTGCCTGGCCAGAGACGGGCACGAAGTGCTCGGAATCGATCCTAATTCTGTGAAGACCGACCTCGTCAATCAGGCCAAGAGCCCCATAGTCGAACCTGGCCTTGATACGTTGATGCAGTCGACGGTGGCTGCTGGTCGCCTGCGGGCGAGCGCCGATCACGCGAGCGCCGTCCGGCATTGCGACCTGATGCTTGTATGCGTCGGAACTCCCGGAGCGGCGAACGGCAGCCTGGATCTACGCTACGTACGTCGAATCTGCGAGCAGATCGGCGAGGCTCTGGCGGGGCTTGACGAGTTCAAGATCGTGGCAATCCGCTCGACATTGCTGCCCGGTTCTATGCAGTCAGTCGTCATCCCGACGCTGGAGAAGGCGTCGGGCAAACGTGCCGGCGAGCACTTCGGGGTCTGCATCAACCCGGAGTTTCTGCGCGAAGGCACCGCCATCTACGACTATGACCACCCGGCCAAGACCGTCATCGGCGCAAACGACGAGCGCACGGCGGCGCCGGTGCGGGCGATTTATACGAAGCTCGAGGCGCCGATGATTGTGACCGATCTGCGCACAGCCGAGATGGTGAAGTACGTGGATAATTCATGGCACGCGCTTAAGGTTACGTTTGCGAACGAAATGGGGCGTCTGGCGAAAGCCATGAACGTCGACGGTCGCGCTCTGATGCGTCTCTTCTGCATGGACACCAAGCTCAATATTTCCCCGACTTACCTGCGTCCCGGTTTTGCCTTTGGCGGCTCCTGTCTGCCGAAGGATGTACGCGCATTGACTTACCAGGGGAAACTCCTTGACGTCGAGACGCCGGTGCTGTCGTCCATCCTGGCGAGCAATCACCTGCAGGTGGAGCGGGCGCTCACGCTGATTCGTGAGACAACTCACCGGAGAATCGGTCTGCTTGGGCTCAGCTTCAAGGAAGGGACCGACGACCTTCGAGAAAGTCCGATTGTCACGCTCGCCGAGCAGTTGATCGGCAAAGGATTCGAGCTCCTGATCTTCGACCGCAATGTCAAGCTTGCGAGCCTCGTGGGCGCGAACCGCGACTACATTCTCAACCATATCCCTCACATAGGACGGCTGCTGGTAGATGATCCGGCCGAGCTGTTTGCCGCGTCGGATGTCGTGGTGATCGCCACCGCCGAGAAGGAATTTGCGAGCCTGATTGCGCGCAACGGATCCGGGAAAGTGATCATTGACCTCGTCGGAACCAGCGACGTATCGAATTCCGCAACGCTACATGCACTGAAGAGCTACGATGGCATCGCGTGGTAAGCGTGTTCTGATCATCGTCGAAAACCTCCCGTGCCCGTTCGATCGCCGAGTATGGCAGGAGGCGCTGGCGCTTCGAGCGAACGGCTATCAGGTGTGCATTATCTGTCCGAAGGGGCGCGGCTTTGACGCCAGTTATGAGTGCCTCGAGGGCGTCCACATTTACCGCCATCCGCTCATCGTCGAGGCGGAATCAGCCCTCGGCTACGGTCTTGAATACAGTCTCTCATTATTGATGGAGCTGTGGCTCGCTGTGCGGATAGCGGTGACACGCGGCTTCGACGTTCTACAGGGCTGCAATCCGCCCGACACCATATTTCTCATCGCACGCGTCTTTAAGCTCTTTGGCAAGAAATTCATCTTTGATCATCACGACATCAATCCTGAGCTCTACGAGGCGAAGTTCGCTCGTCGTGATGTCTGGTATCGCCTGTTGCGGCGGCTTGAGCGCTGGACCTTTCGTTCAGCCGACGTGAGCATTGCTACCAACGAGTCGTATCGTCGAATCGCTATTGAGCGCGGTGGTATGCCGCCATCGAAAGTTTTCGTGGTCCGCAGTGGTCCGGATCTGGCGCGAATTCAGCACGTGCCGCCCAATCCGGCGATGCGTCGCGGCAAGCGCTACCTGGTGGGCTACGTCGGCGTAATAGGCAAGCAGGAGGGGCTTGATCTGTTGCTCGAATCCATCGCCTATATCCGCCGCGAACGCGCTCGCAACGATGTGCAATTCGCCATCATAGGCGGCGGTACGGAACTCGCCGCGCTCAAGGAAATGAGCCGCCGGCTGCAGATCGATGACGTTATCGAGTTCTTCGGCCGGGTCCCGGATCGCGAGCTGTGGGAAATTCTGGGAACTGCCGACGTGTGCGTCAATCCCGACCGTGCCAATGAAATGAACGACAAATCGACTATGAACAAGATCATCGAGTATATGGCGCTCGGCAAGCCGATCGTGCAGTTCGACCTTACGGAAGGGCGGTTTTCGGCAGCTGGCGCCTCGCTGTACGCGCGGCCCAACGATACACGGGACTTCGCCGATAAGCTTTGTGAATTACTCGACGACGCCAGTCTACGCGAAATCATGGGAAAGGTCGGGAGGGCGCGCGTCGAGGCGGATCTCGCCTGGCACCATCAGGTGCCGCGGCTCCTCGAGGCGTATGCTTTGGCATTGGAATGATGGCCGCCCCAACAGCAGTGCAGCCGCCTTCATGACGACTCGTCTTGAGACACGAATTACGCGACGAACATCACGATTGCGGCGCGGCGTCTCGTTGAAGATCACCGCTTCGGGCAGTGGCCGCGCTGATCCCGGGATTGGATCCGCGTCATTGACGGCGGCCTCTTTGCGCGCAAGACGATGCAAGTCAAAGACTTCCCCGCGGCGCCGCACCCGCAATGGTCATCTGCACTTTACGCCCACCTATGCGTACTGGCTCAACTGGGGTACGGTGCGGCTCTCAGAAATCGAGCGCGACGTCATTGCGCGCGGTGTGTTTATTTGCGCATCCGATTTGAAGACAAGACCCATGGGGTACATCCGCCGCTACAGCAACGGACACAAAATCGTCATGTGGAGGTTCTTCGCCCGCACATGCCGAATTGGTTCCGCATCAGCCGCTACAGTCCACGGGTGTCTTAGATGCCAAGAATACAGACAGCCATAGGTGCTTCGATGGGTCAGGCTTTACAGACCTTTGCCGGTCTTTTCGAAGTCCGCCGGCACTTCGGACGACCCAGCCGTATCGAGATGTTGGCGCTGCTCGCCATACTTATCATGGGCACGGTATTCAGGTTCTGGGGCCTGGGTTCGTGGGGGCTGGAAGGCGACGAAAAGACGATGGCCGTGCCGACCATGCACCTCGTGCACTTCGGTGCACCACTGATGCCCAGCGGCATGTTCTATCCGCGCGCCATCGGTCAGCTGTACATGATGGCGGCATCGGTTCGTGCATTCGGCGAATCCGAGTGGGCCTTTCGCGTACCGTCAGTACTCTGCGGTATCGCGTTGATTGCAATCGCATACTTCTTCGGTCGGCGATTTCTGGCACCCGCGTGGAATGTGGCGTTCGTGTCGGTTGCGGCGTTTCTTCCGGGACTGATCGCAGATTCGCAGGAAGCGCGGATGTATATATTCCTGGTGACTTGCCTTGCCGGATATGCCGCGCTCATCTTTGAATGGGAGCGAAGCGATCGAACTATCTGGCTCCTCGCCGCCGTGATCGTCATGCTCATTGGCATTCAATTCCAGGTCTTGGCCGTATTCGGCAGCTTTGTATTGCTGTTTCCGGGTCTGCTCGCGGCCGACGCGCGCAAATTATGGCGCGGCGGAATTGGTTTCGTCGTCGTCGTGGTTAGCTTTGCAGTCACTTCCCATTGGATAGACAGCTTCTATCCGCGGACGCTAAACGCCGGTAATACGAACCTCGCGGCAACCGAAACGCACATCACCTCGCTTTCGCTGCTGCAGCAAAATTCCCTGCTGTTCCTCGGCGGCGTGGTCGCTGCGGCGCTGCTCGCGGTATACGTCGCACGCAGCGTAAATGCTCGCGCACCCGCGATTGCAGTGGCTGCGCTGCTATTCGTTGGCCTTGTCTGTGAAATCGCGCTCTTCTATCACGTGGGCCTCTTGTTGATTCTCGCCGCCGCAATACTGGCTCAGCGAAACGGCCGCAAGGCGTTGCCGCGTATCGCTGTGCTCATCGCCTTGAGCCTCGTGCTCGCCGTCGCCCAATTCAGTTTCCTCCATCACATGACGGGTGAGTCGGTCCGCAAGACGCTTGGCATGATGGTGGGTCTGCCCAGTATTTGGTCATTCCTGCGAGCCGTTGTGTACTCTCCGGCCGCTTGGCTCATAGTGTGCCTCGGCCTGCTGCACGCGCTGTGGCGACTCGCGCGGCGACAGTGCATCCCCGACTATTGGCTCTTCTTTATCCTTGCAGGGTGGCTGCCGCTGTTCGGTCTGGGATTGTTCGGCTGGGACGTCGAGGTCAGATACACGGAATTCGCACTACTGCCGTTACAGGTCTGCGCACTGGCCGCGAGCCAGGAGTTCAGCGCGGTGATGCTGCGACGATTGAGTCCGACCACAGTGCCGGCGGTCCGAGCGCTGCTGGCCGCGGGCGCAGCCATCCTCATCGTCAATCCCGTGAGTCTCGCGCACGCCGTGCATGGAGGTTACGCGATTCATCCGGACCACAAAGGTGCAGCTGCATTCATTCAGTCGATCCATCCCCGCCCAGGCGATGTGATCATCGCTGAGGATGCGCTGCAGCAAACGTACTATTTGGGTCGGATCGACTACTGGTTGCGGGGGTTGAACAATGCGGCGCAATTCGTGCATATGAAGGGCGGCGTATTGCGCGACATCTATACAGATGCACCGCTGCTCGGGACGAGCGCGGCGCTGATGGCACTCGTCGAACGGCGCGATCGTGGCGCCATCTACGTCATCGGCACAGGGGAATTCAAGGGCGATGATCTTCGGCTGATTCGCAGTGGCGGCATTTATGAGGCACTCCAGCGGCCGATCTTCGTGCCGGTCTTCCTCGGGCGGGACGGGCTGACCCAGGTCTGGAAAGTGGAAGCTCCGGACGGTGCGGCAGCCCCCGCTGATCGGCGCAACTAGGGCGCCCTAACCATCATGGCGGGATTTGCACGTCAGGCCGTCATCCTGTCGCTGTCGCGCATGGCGAACTATGGGCTGATGATCATCAGCCCGGTAATTCTGGTCCGCGTGCTGACGGTGGGCGATTTTGGGCGCTATCGGGAATTTCTGTTGTATGCATCGCTGTTGCAGTCGATCGCGTCCTTTTCGATTTCCGATAGCCTGCTGTACTTCATTCCCGCACATCCCGCCAGCAGCTGGCGCATCGTAAGGGAGACGGCGATTCTGACCGCCGCCGTCAGCACGTGCATCATCGCTGGCTGCTATATTCTCGATCTCGTAACGGGCGGCGCGCTGGTGGGGCAATACCGATTGCCGGTTGCGCTGTACGTGCTGCTATTCGTCAATGTCGACTTCTGGGAATCCTTCTGGCTCGCAACTCACCGGACTTCACGGGTATTCATCTACACGGCCTCCCGGCTCATCGTGCGCATGCTCGTCGTGGTCGGCGTCGCAGTGCTGACGAACGATGTCGCGACCATCATCTGGTCGCTGATCGCACTCGAAGGGGTGCGCTGTATAGCATTCGCAGGTGCCTGGGCCGTGATGGACCGAGGCGCCCAGGAGCCCCCGATCGAGAACATCCGTCGAGACCAATTGCGGTTTTGCGTACCGGTGGGCCTCGCGGCGCTGCTGTATATGATCAGTCGCAACCTTGGCAGCATCGTGGTCGTCAAATGGCTTGGCGCCGCCGCGCTTGCGCAAATGACCATCGGGACGTACGGCGAGCCCGTGATCCTAGCACTACGCAATTCAATATCGACGGCAATGCTCCCGGAATTAGTGCGCCGCGGCGCCCAGTCGGCCGAGGCGCCGTTGCAGCTCTGGCGGCGCACAACGGTAGTTAACTGCGTGCTGCTGTTTCCGGCTGTGGTACTGCTCGCCTGGTTTGCCGAGCCCCTCGTGTTCAAAGTGTTCGGTCCGAGTTACCGCGCCGCAGTGCCGGTGCTGCAGATCTTTACGCTCGTGATCGTGGCGGCGTGTTTCGATTTTTCGCCGGCTTTGCGGGCGATCAACAAGACGCGACCGTTGGTCACGAGTAATCTCGTCGCAGCGATCGTGAGCGGCGTTGCCCTGATTTTCCTTGTGCCGGCCGCCGGTTTGGTCGGTGCAACCCTGGCGCTGGTCGTCGCGAGCTTCGTGGAAGACGCTTATCGTGCATGGGCCGTCGGGAGACTCTACGGTGTCACGCTGCGCAAGCTCCTGCCCTGGATGCGGACGGCGCAAGTCGCGCTGTGTGCGGTGGTGGCGGCCCTCCCGGTGGTCGTCCTGACATGGCAAGGGCGCGGCGGCATGGTAGGGGTCATATTCGGGTCGCTCCTTTACCTGGCACTGTTCGCAGCGCTGCTGATGGCGACCGGAGTGGAGGAGGCCATCACGCTCGCCCGCCGCGTGCGCGCTTCGCTTGCGCTTGCAGCGTTCGGCGGACGTTAAAACTTCCGCCTCCTTTGTAGTCGCCCACGGTGCTGCCGGAGCCCTACCGCAGGAGATTTGGCGACTTACGCTGCTTGCACTCGCCTGCGCTTACTGACGACGCGCAGTGACCGGCGGCGAACGGCGCCGGAAAATCCGTGAATTGATCGCGCGCGCTGAAACACAACCAGCAATTGCGCGCACGCCGACAGTTTAATCGGGAGCATTTCGCCGGCAGCGCCTGGTTGGTTCTGCCTACTGTGGCGCTCAGGCACGTTCCGCTGCATCACGCTTATGCGCGCCGCCGCTTACACAAAGTGTATGTGAAGTGCGACAGCGTGACGTGCTTGTCGACGCTCATGTATGGTTCGGCCGGGGTCGAGTCGTTCATTTCGAATCCGGCCGCATCGGTACGCTGTAGCGGCCTCCCTCAAGCGGAGATCCGCGCAATTGAATCCTGGGCAATGTCGGGTGTGATGCCCCATCCTGCATTTGCCCTGGACCTATGCACGGATACAAAATCTACGAAGTGCCGTATAGCGGCCGCCGCGCTGGGGCTCGTCAGCGCAATTTAGTTGGGGAAGTATGTACATGCGTTTCAATAGAATGATTGCCGTGCTTTTGGCCGGCCTGCTGTCTTCATCGATCGCCTCTGCATTTGATCCACCACCATTTCCGCGCGTTGGTGCGATATTGTTCGGGTCGCCGACGAAGTACGACGACCCCGCCTTGCAGGCGCTGCTCGGCCATACGAGCGTTGCGCTTTTCAGCTATTGGCCGGGTTGGGAGACAACCCACACCGAGACCTTCGAGCAGGCAATGGAAGCCATTAAAAAGTTGAACCCCAATATCCAGCTGGCCATCTACAACCATATCGATTCGGTTTCGAACGATGTGCCATTTCAGCCGGTGCTCGCGAAGCTTAATGCAATGCATTGGTGGCTATATCCGAGCGGAACGACCGGATCGCCTGTTCCTTCATTTTGGTCTGGGGGAGGGGGGCCGTTCTCCACGATCAACACCACATTGTTTCCCGCACCGGACAGCGATGGAAAGCGGTACATGGACTGGTTTGCCGCCTGGTTCCAAGCAAAATTCCAGAAACCGAATCCCTCCTTGAACAGCTTCTACATCGACAACGTATTCCTGCAGCCGCGGGTCACCGGTGACTGGAATCTCGACGGCGTCGCCGACAACCCCAACGACCCCACCGTGGGACATTGGCTGCACCTGGGATATAACGCCTTCTTCAGTAGCTTGCGAGCGCAGCAGCCCAGCGCGCTCCTGATCGGGAATATTGCCGGCTGGGGCGCTGCAGGCGCGGATCTTACGGACTACAACGGACAGCTGAACGGCGGATTCATCGAGGGCATGATCGGCTTCACGTGGTCCCCGGAATCCTGGGGAGGCTGGCGGGAAATGATGAACGAGTACCGCAAGCCCATTCCGGCGTTGGCGGCACCGCAACTGATCATGTTTGCGATGGTGGGAAGCCCAACGGACTACCAAACCTTCCGCTACGGCCTCGCGTCATGTCTGATGGACAACGGGTACTTCGTGTTCAGTGCGTCTGATGCATACAATGACTTACACTGGTTCGACGAATACAACGCGAATCTCGGTACCGCTGCCAGCGCCCCGCCAACCTCCGCGTGGCAGAACGGCGTGTATCGACGCGACTACAGCAATGGCATCGCTCTGGTCAACCCCAAGGGAAACGGTCCGCGGACAGTCACTCTTGAAACGAGCTACAAGCGCATAAGCGGTTCCCAGGCCCCGACTGTTAATAATGGCCAAACTATGAATACCGTCACACTGCAGGACCGCGACGGGATCATTCTGTTGCGCCTGCAGCCGATCGGCGTGCCTAAGCCGCCCACGCGCTTAACTCTGGGCCAGTAGGCAGGCCAAACCTGTTACGGCGGGCTTCTCGGTAGAGGGTATCGCGGGCCGGCGCGGATGCCGTTCTGGCGCCCGGGGGGCCGAGCGTGATCGCGCGCATGGTTGTTAGTGCGTAAAAATGTGATGATGCCGCCCGGCCGCGCCATCAGGGTACATGGCCCGCAAGGCGCGGTAGCGGGAGTCGATCGGCAAGTCACGGGCTGTCTGCGGAGTAGTCCATGCGCTACGTACTGGCGCTGCTCTTTATCCTCCTCATAGCTGGAGACGTGTTCGGGTGGAACCAGAGCCTGGCCCCGGGCCTGTCCGTCAAGAATGCAATGATCTACATCGCGGGCCTAATGTTGGCCGCGCGATTAGTCCTCAGCCGTACTACGAGCCTGGAATTTCCGCGCATCCTCATCTGGATGGGGGTGCTCGTTGGATATGCCATGTTCACCTGGCTCGCCGTGGGCTTCGTGATCCACTACAAGTCCTACAAAATTATATCTGCGGGCATCGACCTAAAGGCGATGCTCATTGACTATTTTGTCGTTTTTGCGCTTTGTCTATACGGCATTCAAACACTCGCCGACGTCAAATTCGTCATCAAGGCGCTACTGATTGGACTTACGTGCGCGAATGCAATTGCGATCGGTGACATTGTCGGACTGTTCCAGATCGGCGTGACGATGGTGGGCACGGAAGGCGTGGAGGCGGGCCGGGCTTTCGGTGCCTTTGGTCATGCCAACGAGACGGCTGCGCTTGTGATCTGCCTGCTCCCGGCGTACGTCGCGGTTGCCGTAACGAGTCGCGGCGTCATGCGGCTGTTTTGGGCCGGTGCGGGATTAGTCTCGGCAACGATGATGCTGATGACTGGGTCGCGCGGGGCATTCGTCGGCTTGACGGTTGGTGGCGTCATCGGTTGGTACACGTGCCGCCGGCTCATTTCCTTCGCTCGAACGGTGCCGCTGCTGATCGGGCTGGCGGTGCTTGCTGTCCCCGTGCTGTTGCTGGTCAATATGAAGTTTGGCTCCGTTCTCACCGATCGGGTCATCGAGATGCTGCAGGATCCGATGACGCGCAGCGGCGATCGGACTTCGATCTGGCTGCAGGGAATCAGCCGGATGATGGATCACCCGCTGACGCTGCTCACCGGCTTCGGGTGGGACTCGTACTCGGTCATGGGATTCTTCTTCGCCACGCACAACTATTACCTGCTGCTGTGGTTCGAACTCGGAGTGATCGGTGTGCTGAGCTATCTGGCGATAATCCGGGGAGCGGTACTGACTGCGCGCTCCGCCGCAGAGCTCGCTCCGGCCGACCTCAGGGGTTATCTTGTAGCCTTCATTTTTGGCATATGTTTCGTCTCAGTTGCCATTTTCTTTTCCCTGTTGTTCAAGCCGTGGCTGTATATCTGGGCCTACATCGGCGTGACAATGCGCCTGGCGGCCATCGTGACCGCAAACGCCAAGCAGGCGGCACGGACCACGCCGACGCGGGCAGCTGCATCTGCAGCGGCCACCGGCCGCCGGCTGCAGCGGCCGAAGCGTTCGCTGCAGTTGCGCGGCGGGCGCTGAGCCATGGCAACGTGATAGGCAAAGCTGGATATCGATGTATTCCATCACCGCCAGTGCCATGGGCGAGCTGAGCTTTGCACGAAGCAGCTCGCCCAACCAGTCAGTCACGGGCAGATGTGTTTAGCGCAAGCACGGCACGTATCATCAGCAGCTAAGGAGTTGCCGTATACCTCGAATACGAACACCAAGCATATGCTTTGTAGGACTTGGAAATCTGCCGGTCCTCGCCAAGGAGTACAGCCAATTTGCAATCGGGGGGGAGCAGGTCCAGCAGACGCTGCTGGCTCGGGCGCTCGCGCGTCGCGGGTACGACGTCTCCATGGTTGTGGGCGATTACGGGCAACCGGACGGTGCTTCGTGGGACGGCGTGAAGACTTTCAAGGCTTACTCGGTTGACGAAGGCCTGCCCGTTCTAAGATTCCTCTATCCCCGCTGGTTCAAGCTTCACAGTGCCGTTTCGCGAGCAAACGCCGATATTTATTATGTGAGTATTGCGGGCACGCACCTTGGTCAGGTAGCGCTCTTTACACGCCTACATGGCCGAAAACTGATTTTCCGTATCGCAAGCGATGCGGACTGCGATCCTGATCGACTCCTCATCCAATATTGGCGCGAAATAAAATTGTACAACTTTGGCCTGCAGCGCGCGGATGCGATTCTTGCACAAGGCGTAAATCAACAGCAGGCAATGAAGCATAATTACGGACGTGACAGCACGGTTGCGCGAATGCTCGACGTGGAACCGAACCACGACTTTAGCCTTGCGGAACGCGATATTCCGGTTCTATGGGTCAGCAACGTGCGGCAGGTCAAACGCCCCGACAGGCTCATGGATCTTGCGTGTGCGCTGCCCGAGCTTCAAGTCCACATGGTTGGCGGGCTTGTCTCCGAGGAGCCCCGCATCTTCGATGTAATGCGGGAGCGCGCCACCACGATTAGCAATGTGAAATTTCACGGCCAGGTTCCGTATCACGCGATGAGCGATTTCTTTGAGCGCGCCCGGCTTTTCGTGAATACCTCCGATGTCGAAGGATTCCCGAACACATACCTTCAGGCCTGGGCGCGTGGCACCCCTGTCATAGGCTATTTTGACCCCGACGGAATAATTGCTCGTGAGGGACTTGGACGCGCAGTGACTAACCTGGAAGATATGCGTACCGCTGTCAGAGAGCTCAGCTCGAATGCCGAGGCCTGGCGGGCGGCTAGCGAACGGTGCAAGGCGTTCATGGCTAAGGAGTATGGCGAGGAGAAGGTTCTTGCACCTTACCTTGCAACTATAGATCGGTTAAGCGAGCCGATGCGTAGATCGTGACAGCGTGTAGCCCTGCTCCTTTCGCAGTCAAGCTGCTCAAAATATTATGCTAAATGGATTACATGAGTGCTTCTTACCAGTCTGTATGCAAACGCCAAGTGTTACGCAAGCCATCGTCGGCGTTACCGGTGAAGTCGCTTTGGTTAGGCTAAGGAGCATCTGATGTGCGGGATTGCCGGGTTTTACACGCCGACGCCATTATCCGGCGCAACCGAGACGCTGCGGCGGATGAACGACACTCTTGCACATCGTGGGCCCGACGCTCAGGGCGAATGGTTCGATCCCGCGCACGGAGTCGCCCTGGCGCACCGGCGCCTCGCAATCGTTGATCTCAGTGAGGAAGGGCGCCAGCCGATGCGCTCCGTGAGCGGGCGCTACACGATCGTCTTCAACGGCGAGATCTATAACTTTCTGAGAATCCGCGCTGACCTGGAGACGCTCGGGCACCGGTTCCGCGGACACAGTGATACGGAGGTCATGCTGGCTGCATTCGAGGAGTGGGGCCTCGAGCCGTCATTGCGCCGCTTTATCGGCATGTTTGCGTTCGCCTTATGGGATTCAGCCCAAGACGAGCTGACGCTAGTACGCGACAGACTCGGAAAAAAACCTTTGTATTACTCCGTGGCAAACGGAAGATTGATCTTTGGCTCCGAGCTCAAGGCGCTGCGGGTTTTTCCAGGATTTACTGCGAACATCGATCGACAAGCCCTCACGCTATTCCTGCGCTATAGGTATGTACCGGCGCCGCACACAATCTATGCCGGGGTCAGCAAGATAATGCCGGCGCACTTCGTGCGCTTCCAGGCGCGCAGAGATTCAGTCGTCGAGATCGAAAGCCAATGCTTCTGGAATGCGGCAGCAGTTCAAACCGATGCCTTTACTCATGCGATTCCCGTGTCTCTCGATGAGGCGGCCGATCAGTTAGATGAATTGCTGCACGACGCGGTCGAGCTGCGCATGATTGCGGACGTCCCACTCGGGGCTTTCCTGTCCGGAGGCATAGACTCCTCTCTCATCGTCGCACTGATGCAGGCGCTCAGTAGTCGGCCGGTGCGCACGTTCACAATTGGCTTCAATGAAGGTGAATACAACGAAGCTCAGCATGCCAAGGTTGTCGCGCGGCATCTTGGTACTGACCATACGGAAGCGTATCTGACGCCCGGCGAGACGCTGGCAATCATTCCAAAGTTGCCACTATTGTACGACGAGCCTTTCGCTGACTCGTCGCAGATACCTACTGCGCTTGTGTGTGCCATGGCGCGACGGCACGTAACCGTAGCGCTGTCAGGTGACGGCGGCGACGAAGGTTTTACGGGTTACAGCCGATATGTACAAGCGCGCGACACCTGGGGCCGAATGTCGCGCGTGCCTCCGGCGATACTGCACGCGGCGAGTCGGACAATTCAGCACGTCCCCATGGCGTTCTGGGAATATCTTGCCAAGCTCTCGCGGCCGATTGCTTCAGGAAAGCTCCGGGCGGACGCTTTTGGTTACAGGATGCTGCGACTGGCCGATCGCCTGGGATGTTCAACTCCACAGCAGTTGTACCGGCATCTGATGTCCTACTGGCTTGCCCCAACGACTCTGGTCGTGGATGGATCGGAGCCAAGGACCGCGCTGAGCGAAGCGTCGCAGAAGAAGGGCAGCGACCAATATGTAGACCAAATGATGCTACTCGACACTCTCATGTACCTTCCCGATGACATTCTTGTGAAAGTCGATAGAGCGAGCATGGCTGTTGCCCTTGAAGTACGCGCACCGCTACTCGACCATAGGGTCTTGGAGTTCGCGTGGCGACTTCCACTTGGACTGAAGCTGCAGAACGGGCGGGGCAAAATCGTGCTGCGCAAAGTGCTCAGCCGTTACCTTCCGGAGGGGCTTTTCGAACGTCCGAAGACAGGTTTCGCTGTGCCCATATATCAGTGGCTTCGCGGGCCCTTGCGCGATTGGGCGGAGGATCTGCTCGATGCACGGCGGCTCGATCGTGAGGGCTACCTCAGAGCGCTGCCGATTCGGAAAGTATGGCATTCCCTGCTGACCGGGCGGTCCGAATGGGAATATGGAGGTGACCTGCTCTGGGGCGTCTTGATGTTCCAGGCGTGGCTTGAACATCAGCGCCGGGATACTGAACCTGCGCTCTGCGACAGTCGCACGCCGACAGTGAGAAGACCGTTGCCATTGACTTATAGTAGCTAAGGTAAAATCTGGCGCGCCGCAACTGCACGGTCACAGTTTCACTTGGCCAAAACCGCCCAACAACGGGCGAATACGCGGCTTGCGACGAACGTGAAGTCAGGCGTCGGGTACGGACGATTGCTCGCCCGAGTCCAAAACCCGTCTTTCAAAGTCGCTTAACATCCCGTCAAAACTGAAATGCTTCTCGACGACTTCGCGCGCCTGCTCGCCAAGTTCCGTGCGTGCGTGGGCACTCATTACTAGCGGCAGCAGGAGATTGCAAAGAGCTTTCACGTCGCCGGGCGGGTAGATCAGTCCTCCGCCGAACTGCAGCATCTCCTCCATCCCACCAACGCGCGTAGTCACCACGGGGCACGACATTGCCATCGCTTCCAGGACAGCGTTTGAGAAAGTCTCAACCGCAATCGACGGCAGCACGAATATATCCATCACTGCCAGGTAGGGCCGGACATCTTGCGCCTCCCCGATCAAGCAGACTTTTCGCTCCACACCCAAGCGTCCCATCTCCCGCTCAATCTCCGGGCGCTGGGGCCCGTCTCCAACAATAACCGCTCCTACGTCGACGCCTCGCGCACCGAGCTCATGCACCGCTCGAACCAGATCGACTTGCGCCTTCTCGACGCGGAATGCACCAACTGTACCCAACGTAACTCTGCGCTCCTGGCGTTCACTGAGCTTCACTGGTAGGACGCGCGCTCTTGAAAACTCCAAAATGTCGACGCCGTTATAGAGCACGAGGGTTCTATCGGGGCGACGGTCGAGAGCGTAACGGGAGCGCCACAGCCGACGTTGGCGCTCTGCTCCGAACACGACCGCATCCGCTCGCCGCAGTACGTGCCGGTAAATGAGCATCTGTCGCTCTTCTTTCGGCGTTGCAAAGTCCGTCGTGTTGACAGAGACGATCACCCGCGGACGCCGACCCCTGCACAATGGCCTCGCGAGGACACCGTACAGGGCCGAATACAGATTCATGGCGACGAGCGTGCTGATATTCCGCTCTTCAATAATAGTGACGAGCCTGCGAAGTGCGTTGATTGAGAATTTGCCGCGCCTGTGGAGGTTCACAGTGGCGACGGCAGGATTTACTTGTGCCAGAAGGGATTCGGGAGCACTTAGATAAGCGATGACAACCTGTCGGTTGCCGGCTGCAAGTGCATTGGCAAGACGAACGGTCTTACGCTCAGATCCACCTACGTTGAGCGAATTGACCAGAAACATGACGCTGCGATTTCGCGCCTGCGGCTCGTGAGATCTTTCGTCATGACGATTCATTTCAAGACAAGACAAGCGCGCGGTGCGGAGATCGGCGAAATAAGTTATGCGCGAATAACACGAAGTGTCACGAATGACTATAGGGAGGCTAGGAAAATGGCGTGACGTGGGCGGCGGATCTACAGGCTAGCCTAACATTATCCGGCGGACGATTACGAAGCCCCCCACGGGGCACTGTGATACGTTACGCGGCCAATCGATCGATCCCAGTTCAAGGTGCGCTCGCATGGTTCGGATGCGTCGACTGATTTTTAATGCCGCCGCGTTTGTGCCCGGAGTAGCTGCAATTCCCGCCGTCAAGCGCCGCATCGTAAACCGCGCGATGGGCACCGGCGGCACAGATTCCGGACGGTATTGCTATTCCGTTTGGTTTCGGCACTTGGCGCACGCTGCCAACAGCGGATTGCAGACCTGCCCGCGAGTGGTCGCGGAACTCGGTCCGGGCGACTCGCTGGGCACGGGCATCGCGGCGCTGCTTTCCGGCGTGGAGCAATACTTCGCGCTGGATGTCGTGGCCCATGCGAATGTCGAGCGTAATCTTGGGGTACTCGATGAGCTCGTTGCGCTGTTCATCGCGCGCGCGGATATTCCCGACGACCGAGAATTTCCGGGAGTCTACCCAAAGCTCGGGGACTATCGGTTTCCGAGTTCAATCATGGGGCGCGAGCGACTCGCGGCCTGCCTTCAACCGGAGCGCATTGCCCGAATACGCCACTCCCTGGCCGCCACAGCGGCGCCAGGTTCGATGGTCCAATATCGTGCGCCGTGGCTCGACAACTCCGTCATTCAGCCCGGAGCAATCGACATGATTTTCTCGCAAGCGGCACTCGAACACATTGACGAGCTCGAGCAGGCGTATCGCGGCATGCGCCTGTGGCTGGCACCAAACGGATTCCTATCCCATGAAATCGACTTCTCCAGTCACGGATGGGCCGACCAGTGGGACGGCCACTGGGCGCATTCGGATTGGAAATGGAAGCTGATTCGCGGGCGGGACGCCTGGTCGATCAACCGCGAGCCCGAATCCACTCATCTGCGAATTCTTGAGCGCGAGGGATTTCGCATCGTTTGTCACGAGCGAGGGCGAGCACAATCCAACATCACGAGAGCCCGACTCGCGGCGCGCTTTCGCGGCGCTACGGCCGAGGATCTGACGACGTCCTCAACGTTTTTGCAAGCCGTACGGCGTTCCCCGTGAAGTGCGCAGGACCTTCAAGGTGTGACGGCTTCGTTCTCCGGGGTTCCGGCGCGTTGCGCGTGAGTGAACTGAATCACCTCTTTGACCTGATAGTCCTTAATGCTCTTCGCGTGGGTGAAAATGATCAGTTCGCCGAGCAAACCCAGCGCGAATAGCTGCAGTCCGAGTACGACGAGCAGTGACGACAGCAGCAGCGCCGGCCGGTCGGCAAGGCCGTGGCTGAAGGCCAGGCGATCGATGACCAGATAGAGCAGCAGAACCGCACCGATGCCGAACGTTGTGACACCAACCATCCCAAAGAAGCGCAGCGGCTTCTTGGTGAAGCGCACCAGGAAAAATACTGTGAATATGTCCAGCACGCGATGCGCATATTCGCGCGTTCGGTAGTGGCCGGTGAATCGATCCAGCGCCGACTGGGCGACGTCGACCTCCTTGACGCGAAATCCCTGCCTGTCGGCGAGCAAGGCGAGAAAACGGTGCTGATCTCCGTATAGCGAGATCTCTTCGAGCACGCGCCGGCGCAGCGCGCGCGCGCCGCAACCAAGATCACGAAACCTGAGCCCGGTAATCCAGGCAATGAGCCCGTGGAATGCGTTGCGGCGCAGTTGTTCGAGACGCCCGCCGGCGCGCGGCCAGCGGCGCGCAACTGCCACGTCGGCTGACTGTAGAGCGTCGAGCAGCTTTGGAATCTCGGACCCGCGGATCTGGAAATACGCGGGCAGTGTCAATACCAGCTCCGCTGATGCCTGCTCGAAGCCGGCCATTAGGGCGGTGGCTTCGCCGAATGAGCGCGTGAGCGTGACGATCGTCATGTTGCGGTGTTCGCGCAGCAGCGGCTGTAAGCCGGCTGCGAAGTCCCCCTGAGGACCGTCGAGCACAAAGATCACTTCATAATGCAGTGCGAGCTTGTCGAGGCCTTCCTCATAGTCGGCAAACAACGCGCGCGCGTCGGAATGCCGATCGCCGACCGGAATGATGACGGAGAGCTCGATTGGCGAATCTTTCTGCAACATTGCCATTAACCTTGAGTGTCGCTCGAGTACCGACGTTCGAGCCGCGCGGTGAGTCGGGCGAAATGATGCTCGCGCATGTCGCTCGTCTTGTAAACGAGTTCGCCAAAGGCACCCCCGCTGACCAGGATCAGGGCCGAACTCAGAAAGATGAGGCCGGTGCCGGCGACCGGCAAGGAGAGGTCCTGATGCTCTGCAATCATGACGTACAGGCTCCATCCGAGGGCGGCCGTTCCGACCGCTACCAACGGCAGTGACAGGAGCACGAACCAGATCAGCGGGCGCGAGGTGAACGAGGCCACGGTTTTGATCACCAGCAGATCGAGCAGCACCTTATAGATTCGGGACAGTCCGTATTTGGACTTGCCGAACTGCCGCGCATGATGTTTGACTTTGATCTCTGCGATTCGCGGGCCCGCAATAGATGCCATTGCCGGAATGAAGCGGTGCATCTCCGAATAGAGCGGGATTTCCTTGATGAGCGATGCACGGTACGCCTTCAAGGAGCAGCCATTGTCGTTGATCGGAACGCCCGTCACTTTTCCGATCAATCGATTCGCTATTCTGGACGGGATCTTTCTCGACACGAGCTTGTCCTGGCGATTGAAGCGCCAGCCGACCACGATGTCAAAGCCTTCGGCGATCTTATCGAGGAACAGCCGGATATCAGTCGGGTCATTTTGCAGATCGCCGTCCATCGTGATGAGGATTTCTCCCCTCGCGTGCTCGATACCGGCAGCCATCGCCGGAGTCTGCCCATAGTTACGCCGGAACTGCACGACGCGCACTCTCGGATCGGCCACAGCAAGTTCGGTCGCGATGCGTACCGTTTCGTCGCTGCTACCATCATCCACAAAGACCATTTCAAACGACACGCCGAGAGGTTCAACGGCGCTTACGATCGCGACATAAAGCGGCCGAATGCTTTCCTCTTCGTTGAAGAAAGGCACTATGACCGACAGCTTCGGGTGATTGTCCACCGCGTTATGACTCCTGTTCCCCTGCTGCGTCGTTTCTGCTATAGCCTGTAGGCGACACCTAGCGCGCGGCAATGTTACTGTATCGCGGCGGGCAAATAGGGGATCTGAGTCATGAAAAAGGCGGTCGAGGGGGTGGTCAGTGGCAATTGCTGGCAGCTCAAGTACCATTACTTGGATCACGGGAAAAGGTATAGCAAATCGTCATACTCCCCAGCCGCGGTACCTCCTGGCCCGCACGCGGCGCAGGGCCAGCAGGGGTACGTCATTCAACTGAAAACTGTCCGCGCACCGGGAGGCTCAATGCATTCTAAGCTCAGGCAATTCGCGATTCTTGCATTACTCCTAACGGCGCCGCTCGGAGCTGCAGCAGCCGACGAGCCGATATATACCGTGAAGCCCGGCGACACCCTCTCGATCGCTGTTTGGAAGGAGCCCGATCTCACCGGCAATGCGTTTTTGGTCAGGCCGGACGGGACGTTTACATTCCCCCTGGTTGGACAAGTCGACGCGCGCGGCAAAGGTGTAGTCGAACTTCAGACGCTGCTGACAACGCGGATCCGTAAGTACATTGCCGACCCGGTCGTCACCGTGTCGGTCCAAGAGATCAAGGGAAACAAGATCTACGTCATCGGGCAAGTGACCAAGCCAGGGGAGTTCATCGTCAATCCGCGTGTCAACGTGATGCAGGCGCTGAGCATGGCCGGAGGAACAACTCCGTTTGCCTCTCTGAAGGACATCATCATTTTGCGACGTACGCCCGAGGGACAGCAGTCCGCGCTGCCGTTTCGTTACAATGACGTCGCTCACGGCAAGGATCTGCAACAAAACGTCGATCTGCAAGCTGGCGACGTAGTTGTCGTGCCGTGATTGCAGTGCAGGATCACAAAATGTCAGCGATCAAAGATGCGGTCCGTGCGGCAGCGTATCCGGGGTTTGCCCTCGGCCTTTGGCTCATCGGCACCCACGCCGCGAGCGCGGAGGTGCAGTACAATCCGCGCGTCGAAATTGGCGCGAGCTACGACGATAACGCGAACTTGTCGGACACGAGTGCGGATCGGGTCAAGACGTTTGGCGAAGACATCGATGCGCGCCTGGAGGTGCACTGGCTGGAGCCGAGCAGCGAGTTTCGGCTGACGCCAGTCGTAACCGGCGCCAATTATCCCGGCAATACCGACCTGGACTCGAACGGTGAATTCCTCTACTTGTACGGGGAGGAGCACGGACCGCGATACACGGCCAGTGCCTACGGCTATGTATCATCGCAGGCGTTGTTGAGGAATTATCTGCCGACAGCGGTGCTCGGTGCGGGGCTCGGCCAAGCCGAACCCGGAACGACGCTCGGCGTCCTTTCGGCGACCCGCCAGGACCTGGAATACATTGATCCAAACTATTCGCTACAGATCACACCCAGGCGTAAGCTTGAGCTCAACGCGTCGTTCACCGACGCCACGTACAACCGCCAGATAGTAGGCGGATACACCAACTACACGGATACTACCGGCTCAGCCGGGCTCGTCATGGATGCCACGCAAACCGGATCGGTCACCATGCGCGTGACTGGGGATGCCTTCAGGCCCGTAGTCGGGTCCGATACCAATACCTACGGCTTCGAGACGGAATGGGACGGTCATTTTTCGGCGACCAAGCTCTATTATTTGCGCCTGGGAGTTGAGCGCTCCGACTTCTCAGCCGTTTCCACGACGGCCGTTTCCACGACGCTCGTGAACCCGCCGTCGCAGACAACCCTGTCGGGTGGTCTCGGCACTCATTGGACCTATCAGGTCACCGACCTATTCGCCGATCTGACGCGCAATGTGGCTCCCACGGCACAGGGGTATGCAGTCAAGCAGACCCAGCTGCGCTTGCGATTATCCCACCGGGTGACCGAGAGATTCGCCACATTCGTCGGCGTACGCGGAATCATCCAAGATCCGTTCAGAGACGTCATTGCCACGGAGCATTACGTGTTCGGCACCGGTGGATTCGAATGGCGCGTCCTGCGGCAATGCTCACTGGTCGGCGCATATGACGTTACGGGGGCCAAGTACGGAGGCCCCTCGGCGCTGTCGAACGCAGTTCACATCTCTTTTGTCTACGAGCCCAACCGGCTAGCTGATGGTCCGGCCATTACCGTGGGCTACTGAACTTAAAAGTGTCAGAAGCAGCCGCATCGCCTCCTCCGGAGCGAACATTGCACTATCCTGGGTCTTCGCGCCCGCGGTTCGGCGCCTGCCGCTTTTCGTACTCGATTGGTGAGCCCCCTCACGGTCGTGGGGGATACCGTGTGGTAATAATCAGGATGGCGGGGGCTTATGAGCCTGGTGGTTTCCTGCGGGAAATGACTTTTGAGCTGCGCACGGCAACGCCAGCGCACGGAGTTGGGGATGGAAGCCGAAAAACCAGTTGAATTTTCAGATTATCTGCACTCCTTAAGACTGCGCCGCGGCTTGATGTTGGTGATCTGGCTGCCGATCGTGCTGGGAACGATGATACTGGCGGTCGCCCTGCCCAACATTTATGCCTCCACAGCAACGTTTCAGCTCAAGGCAGAACCGGCCGACCAGGCGCGTGCCGACAATTACGCTGATCGGTACGTCTCTGGCCTCACAGGGTCGGTTCTGAACTCCCCGCAGTTGCGCGCGGTTCTGGATACTTTAAAGCCCTATCCGCAGCTCGGCGGCGACACGCCGGCGGCTCTGCGCAAACTTCAAGGAGACGTAACCGTCCTGATGGTTACGCAGAAGATTCTCGATCCGCAGTCGGGCCTCGAGCGCAATCTCAATACCGGATTTACGGTCGAGTACGACAACCATGATCCGCAACGCGCCCAGCAGGTGGGGGCTTGGCTCGCGAACGCTTTCATCGCTGAGAGCCGGCGCGGCGCGATTACCAAGGCGGACAACGAGGCGAAATTCTATGCCGCCGAGGCAGATCTGGAGCGCGCGAAGATCACGGAAAGCGAAGCTCGCCTTGCGAAATTCAAACAGGAGAACTTCGATCGGCTGCCGGATGAGGCTCAGGCCAATCTCAATGTGAAGAACACCACTGAGAACGAGCTGGAAGGCATCGAGCGCGATATGCGCACCCTACAGCAGAACCGCGTCTTCATTCTGCAACAGCTGCAGCAGGCTAGGGCCGTGGGCGCCAATGGCGACACCTTGCGCGAGCTGGAACAGGACTACCAGAAGAAGGCGGCGGTCTACGATGAGAACCATCCGGACATGGTCGCCATGCGACGGCAAATCGACAGTCTGCGCCGCGGCGATTCGGTGGCGGTTGGCTCTACATTGCAGGCTCAGCTGGACGCGCAGCGCTCCATCCTGGCCGAGACCCGCCAGCGCTACAGTGAAGATCACCCCGATGTGAAGCGCATCGAGCGCCAGATTGCCTCACTCGAAGCACGCATCGCCTCCGGGGAGCGCAGCAGCGCCGACTCGGATGGCGCTGCCCGGACTCCCGTCGTCGTGCAGCTTGAAACGCAGCTCAACGGGACGGATACCCAGATCAGCGCTCTTGAAAAGCGCGGCCAGGAGCTGCGCGGTAAGCTCTCGGGCCTCCAGGGGCGCATCGCCTCGACGCCCGAGGTCGAACGTGCGTACGAAACGCTCAATCGAGACGCTGGCACCGCGCGGCAACAATACGATCAGCTCATTGAGAAGCGCATGAATTCCGAGGTCAACGCGGCCGCGATCGCGAATGGTACAGTTGACCAATTCACAATGGTGGGTGCACCCTCGCTGCCGAAGACACCCTCCAAGCCGCCCCGCGCCGGCATTGCCGTCATCGGGCTGATCGGCGGGACGCTGCTCGCTTTGATGGCCGCGCTCGGCGTGTCTGCTCTCGATAGCACGGTTCGGGGGACGCGCGATCTGCACACGCTCCTTGACGTCTCGCCGATTGGCTTCGTCCCAGTCATTCGTAACTCCGCCTTCTTCAGGCGGCGTGGCCTGCAGATGACGGCATTGGCCGCATCCATCGTGCTGGGGGTGCCGGCGTGCTACCTTCTGGTTCGCTTTTTTGCTCCCTGACCCGCGCCGCTTGACTCAACAACCTTAATGCCCGCAGCCGAGAACCTTTAATGAGCGTTATCGAAACAGCACTCGCGAAACTCAAGAAGAGCGATCCCGGAAATAAGGCGGACACCCGAACTCAGCGCCGAGTCAAGGTCAGCGACATCGCTGCGGCTGCCACTCAGGCTACACGGCGGTTTTTGCCCGCGACGTTCGATACCGTTCTAATGGAGCAGAACCGGATCTTGCCGCAGGTCGCCGACCAAGCAGCCCTGCGGGCATACAAGATTCTACGCACCCGCTTGCTACAGCGCCTGACTGCCAATCAGTGGCAATCCGTGGCGATAACGGGTACCGAATCCGGCCAGGGCAAGACGCTGACGGCCATCAATCTGGCGGTAACTCTGGCGCAGGATCCGAACACCAGCGTGTGTCTGGTCGATCTCGACCTGCAGCGCCCGCAGCTGGCGGCACAGATGGGCATGGGATTCGAGCTTGGCCTTGGTGACTACCTCCTCGGAGACTGCCAGGCCGAGCAGATCATGTACCAATCAAATTATCCACACTTGGTCGTCATTCCGAACTCGAAGAGATTCGAGCACTCCTCGGAAGTACTGGCCGGAGCGCGGATGCTTGATCTGCTGCGGATCATCGAGGCGGAGATGCCGCGGCACATCGTCATTTTTGACATGCCGCCGCTGCTGCTTGCGGATGACGTCCTCACCTTCGCGCCGCATGTGGATGGCGTGCTGCTGATCGTCGCGGAGGGCATGACGCAGCGCGCGTCGCTCGAGAAGGCGAAGGAGCTCCTGGGCGATATGAACCTCGTGGGTGTGGTGCTCAACCGATCTTCGGAGCGGGACAACAGTTCGTATTACTAGGTCTCATGGCCCCAAGGCGACCCGCTCAGGCGCTCAAGTCCGGGGAGGCCGTCGAGGGTCGCGACTTCCGCTGCCGCGTTGACGCCCGGCTATCCTCGAGGAGTCCGCTACGTCTTGCGGCGCGCGGTGACTGAGAATTTGTAGGCGAGCGGCTTTGCGAGCTGCTCCGGAAGCAGATTGTAGGACGGCCTGAACGCAAAATTATAAAGCGCAGCCTTCACGCCGCGCCGCGCAATCTTTAGCGCCCGATAGTGTTCTCGTGCCGTCTCGATAATCTCGAATCCGTCAAACATTGATAGAATCTCGGCTTCTGTCAGGAATTCCGTGACCGGCGGATCGCCCGATTTGAATTCAATGTTCTCGCGCCCGAGACGAGAAATCCAGAACATCCAGGATGGGCGCCGATAGAAGTGCGAAATAATGGCGCGGCCGCCGATTTTCAGCACGCGCCGAATCTCTTGAATTGCCCGCGGTGTATTCCCTGTATGGTGCAACACCCCATTTGCCCAAACCGCATCGAAGGTCGCACTCGCAAACGACAGGCTCAGAACATTTTCCACGCGTACGTCGTCTGCCGTCACATTGTGAGCCTCGTAGTGACGCTTAGTGAGGTCAATGGCCGCGGGCGTCAAATCCGTCGCTGTCACATGGCAGCCGCGTCTGAGGAATTCGAAACTCGCAAAACCCATGCCGCAACCGATCTCCAGCAGCTTGCCGTCGCTGCCGAGCAATTTCGCCTCGCGGTCGATCCGTTCCATAATCCATGGGAACTTGAACGGACTCATCCACGGACGTACGTGCTCAAAGAATTCGGCCGATCCGACGACCAGATTCGCGTCTTTCACATACTGCTTGCCTAGTGTGTGAGCGTCCCAGTAGTCGCGGACGACATCTACTGTGGCATCGAGAGTCTGTGGTGCAGTCATTCGGGTCACCTCGTCAGCGCCGTTTCGCACGCCGGGATACCTTTAAAGTGTATTGTCCAACAAATAGATGGTGTTATTATCTGGGCTGCGTTATGTTGAGGCATGTCCAGAACAAGCCCAGCTATTAGTCTCACAGAGGCTGAGCGCAAGCAACTTGAGCAGTGGGTGGCGGCGCACGGGACGCCAATGCAAGTGGCGTTGCGATGCCGGATCGTTCTGGCCGCTGCGGCCGGAGAGACGAATCTGCAGATTGCAGCGGCGGCGGAGGTTGATGTGAAGACCGTGGCATTGTGGCGCGGGCGGTTTGCCGAGGCGGGTCTAGACGGTTTGTGGGCGATTGCCGCGGGGCGTGGACGCAAGCCCAGCTACTCGCCACGCAAGATCAAGGCGATTGTCCAGGCGACGCTATTGACTAAGCCTGATGGGATGACGCAGTGGAGTTGCCGGCAGATGGCGCAAGCACAGGGCGTGGGCAAATCCACGGTCAGCAATATCTGGCGCAGTCACAACTTGAAGCCGCACCGCCTCAAGAGCTTCAAACTCTCGCGCGATCCGCGGTTCTTGGAGAAACTCACTGATGTGGTGGGGCTGTACTTGAACCCTCCCGATCAGGCTTTGGTGCTCTGCGTGGCCGAGAAGATTCAGATCCAGGCATTGGACCGCAGCCCGCCGCCGGGGTTACCCATGAAGACAGGGCGTCTGGGCACAATGACCGACGGTTACAAGCGCAACGGCACCACCTGCTTGTTCGCTGCTCTGGAATTTCTGCAAGGGAAAGTAATCGGCCAGTGTTACAGCCGGAATCGTCATCAAGAGTTTCTGAGATTCCTGCGGCGCCTGGATGCGGAGTTTCCCGGCGACATCACATTGCACTTGGTGATGGA
>Ga0182024_10003020_pt1 | contig 40801 bp, 37 predicted proteins | sample P32metaG_FD_120480 | JGI IMG/M metagenome (GOLD analysis project Ga0182024, IMG submission 120480) | Permafrost microbial communities from Stordalen Mire, Sweden - P3-2 metaG (Illumina Assembly) | ecosystem: Environmental > Terrestrial > Soil > Wetlands > Permafrost | place: Sweden: Stordalen...
CCCGTCAGCCCTTCCCGGCCGATCAAGGCCAAAGGGAAGGACGCTGACACAACACGTCAGAGGGGGTCGGAATTGGACGCGAAAATCGACCCTCAGGGGGTCAATATTGCAAGCGATTTTACACCTTCCTGGCCTTAGCACCCGGTAGGCTTCCCTGAAGGCACGCGCGAGCAACCCTTCATAACGTTCAGCCGCACCAGACTTACGCTTACCAGTAGTGTGGACGACCGCTTCAGCGGCATTATTAGTCGTCCTGCCTTGTTGAAGGCCGTCGAGGAAGGTCGAGCTGTTTTATTTATGGGGGCTGGAGCCTCCTGCGGGGCAAAAGATGAAAAGGGCAACAAAATCCCTGATGGAAAGGAACTCTCCTTACTCATCGCTAGAAAATTTCTGGGTGCTGAATATGAAGGGCTAGACTTTAGAAGCACATGCGATCTCGCCTGCAATCAGCGAGATGTTGGCACAGTGCAGCGATTCATATTCGAGACGCTAAATCCATTCCAGCCCGCCCATTTCCACAAGCTCATATCGACATTCGCTTGGGCAGGCCTCGCCGGTACGAACTACGATCTCATTGTGGAACGCGCTTACCCCGCCGCGAAATCACCGCTGCAAAAGCTCGTGCCTAATACAAAGGACGGTGACGGTGCCACCGACAGACTTGGAGATCGTAGCGTCTTGTACGTCAAGCTCCATGGCTGCATCACTCGTCATGGAGAGACGGCTCCGCCCCTTATTGCTAGTACCGAACAGCTAATTTCATTTCGGGATGGTCGCGAGGGTCAATTTGCTACTTTTTTGGAATGGGCGAAGACCAAGACACTAATATTCTGTGGTTACGCGTTTCTGGACAGCAATCTCCGCATGTTGTTCGACGAGATTATCAAAGAGGGCGATAAAAGACCCAAGCACTACATCATAAACAAAGGTCTGCGATCCGCCGAAGCTGACTACTGGCGCGATAGGCGAGTTGAGGCAATCGACGCCTCCTTCGAGGAATTTCTAACGCGTCTGACAGGGTCAGTCACTTTCTTGCGAGATACATTTGGTTTTATCAAGTGTGAAGCGTTGAAGCTCGATGCCTTTTTTGTAGTTTTGTTGCATGCCTTAGAGTGTGCCGACTATCTCGCCGAGGGGGCCGCAGTGCATTTCAATCTGGCGTTCACATTGAGAGGGCCAGTCGCCATTGATATCAGGATGTAATCATGTCGGACTGCAAGAAACTCGACATGTTCGGGATGGGGTCCAAGGCTCCTTGATCTGGCATGCAGCGGAAACATTCTTCGTGCATCGACTGACACTGGCCGTTCGAACGGAAGAATACCTCGATTTTTTGACTCGACTCCCACCCCGCGTCGTGTTCTCTAATCGTTCTCATGGCAGGCGGCCAATGGACACGATGGGGACGCCGCAGCTCGGAAGGCTACAATTTCAGCCTCGGGCTGGTGCGCGATTTGTCCGCGAACGTGGTGCGTAACCTAGAGCCACGCACGACATGTTCTCGCGATTCTATTCGGGGACGATCGCAAACCGCGTCCACTGCTTATTCGCCAGAGATGCGCCGTAGTCGTACTCGAGTTCCATTATTTTACCCGCTGCAGGGACATGGATGTCCGGCTTGCCATCGCCGGGTTGTAGAATGCCGCCGCCAATGAGGACGCGCAGCTTTATCTTCTTTTCTTCGCCTGCATAGCCGGTAGCGCCCGTGAGGGCATCCATCGTTCGCAGCACATTGGCAAAGCTGGCGTTGCCCAGGGAAGCATCCCAGGCGAGCGCCTGAGTCGTGGAGTCGACTTGATCGGAAAAACCGCAGTCCGGAAAGGTCGTGAGTTCCTCCACATAGTCTTCGAGCCATGTCGCCTCGCGCGGGAGCAGAACTTGCCCACTCTCGAACTTGTTGCTGCGCGCGTACAATCGATCCTGCTTGCTGGCGCTGCCGGTGGGAACAGGCTGGTAAGGCAACCCCAGGCTATCGAGATGTTCCATCAACGGCTCGCCCAGAGATTGATCTTCAACAAGAATGACGGTGGGTCGATACTGTCTGGCAAGATTGGCCGCAGCTATTTTAAGTTCACGAAGATCGGGGCGGGCGCGGTACACGTCTAGCAGATAGAAGCGATGGTCGTGGATTCCCCAGGTGGTGCAAACAGTGTAGCTGTTGGATTCGCCACCCTTGATTCCCGTGTCCCAGCTTTGAAGTACGCTGTCGAATTCTTTTGGGCGGCTGTTATCGTCATAGTGCAATAGCCAGTCCCTCGCGATAGTCGCTCCCTCGGCTCCGTGCGGCTTCTGCTGGTATTGGGCATCAAAGATGCGGGCGCCCTGCGACTTCCGAAACTGGTTTAGGGCGCTCGCGGATTGGCGTTGCGGCTGCAGGACTTCGCCCTCAGCACGGTGGATCGTGCGCGTGCCGTAGGGGGTGCGAAGGGAATAGTCTTCTGGCCGCGTGGCGATTGCCGGGATGGCAACGACGTCCCATTGTTCCTCCTTCTGAACGAGCGCCGCCAAATCGTTGTTGTGCAGACGCTGCATCAGCAAGATAACTGAGCCCGTGTCGCGATTGAGCCGTCCGGACACCGTTCGCTGATAGGAGCTGTTGACCCTATTTCTATGGGATTCCGACTCGGCTTCGTCGGGCTTGATCGGATCGTCGACAATAATGATGTCTGCACCCCGGCCGGTTATCGAGCCCGACAGAGACACGGCTCTGCGAGCGCCGCCGCCTTTGATCTTGAATTCCTCGACAGCCTGTCGGTCGTCCGATAGTCGCGTGCCGAACAGCGACTGGTAGAAGCGGCTCAGCATCAGAGTCCGGCACGATAGCGCCAGGTCATTCGCCACATCCTGAGCGTAACTGGTGCAAAGTATGTTGAGCGACGGGTCGTGGCCCAATGCGAAGGCCGGAAATACGATGGAGCCAAGAAACGACTTCAGAGTCCTTGGGGGTACGTTGATGATGAGCCGCTTCTTCCTGCCCAGGCGTACCGCCTCGAGATTTGCTGCGAGCACCTCAATATGCCAGTTGCTCTCAAAGGTCTTAGCCGGCTCGAGCTCAAGAAAAGCGCGCTGCGCAAACGCCAAAAAATCGTTGCGCAGGATGTCGGTGTAGCGGGCGAGGGTGCGATCGCTCACGACCCGTTTGGCTCCTCACACGCCTGCATGCGGGCGTATACGGCCTCGATGACCTGGTGATCGGCATCTTCAAAGTGATATAGCGACTCCAGATCGGCACGCATCGCTTCGTCATTTTCTTTCCACAGCGACAGGATATCCTTGATCGCGTTGCGGTCACCGTTGAGCGCGAGCTGGGAAAGCTTGAGGAGTGCCCCTTTCGCGATGCTGATCTTTTTCCGCTTGCCGTCGAGATTCGCCGTAACAAGTTGGTCCAGAAATTCACTAATCACTTTCTGTCGGTTCTTCGCGCCCGGGGGCCGACCCCCTGGATTCGGTGACCTGCCGCCCGACTTGAATCGGGCCGCCGCCGAGTTTGGGTTTTCGCCGCGCGGATATTTCTTTTCGTCAGTCATTATCGGACTCTCGATCGGCTTCCTCGGACTGTGTGACTTCGTTAAAGCTCCGCCCGCTGCCCACGTGCCGGGCCTTGAGCCCGTACACCTTCTCGAACCGGCGGATGATCGTATCTACATAGTGCGGATCGATTTCGATTCCGTAACCTCGGCGGCCGGTCTTTTCCGCGGCGATCAGCGTCGAGCCGCTGCCGGCGAAGGCGTCCAGAACGATGCCGCCCCGGTGCGAGCAATCGAGGATGGCGTCGGCGACGAGAGCGACCGGCTTGACGGTCGGATGCATAGCCAGTTCCTCATCCCGTTCCTTGCCGAAGGTGTTCACCCCGGCGTAGGTCCAGACATTGGTTCGGTTGCGTCCGAAGCGTCCCAGTTCCACATTGTTGATGTGGCTGGCGGTGCCGTGTTTGAACACGAAGACCAGTTCGTGCTGCGAGCGGTAAAGGCTGCCCATGCCGGCGTTGGTCTTGGCCCAGACGCAGAAGTTCTTGAGTTCGCTGTAGCCGCCCGAGGAATCCAGCACCTCCCGCATGTGGCGCCAGTCCATACATATATAATGTAGCGAGCCGTCCACGCTGAAGCCGGCCAAAAGGTCGAATACGGTCTTGAGAAAGGCCGTGAATTCGGCCGGGGTCATCTCCCCGGACGCCATCGCAAATTCCGGATGCACTTTCTTGCCGAGGCCAGAGACGTTTCCGGCGATTCGCACATTGTAGGGCGGGTCGGTGAAAACAGCCTGGGCCCTGGCACCATGCAGCAAGGCTTCGTAGTTCTCGCGCTTCATGGAATCGCCACACAGCAGGAAATGGTCGCCAATCTGCCAGAGGTCGCCGGCCTGCGTTACCGCGGGGCGGTTCCGGTCGGGTTCAGGGACTTCGTCGTTGGGGTCAGGCTCCGTGCCGTCCAGCTGGCCAATCAGAAAATCGACCTCTGGCAGTTCAAATCCCGCGAGCGTGACGTCGAAGTCGAGATTGAGCGTCAACTCCTTGAGTTCCAGCGCAAGCAACTGCGTGTCCCAGCCGGCGTTCTCCGCAAGCTTGTTGTCCGCGATCACGTAGGCGCGAGTCTGGGCCGGCGAGAGGTGGCCGACCCGCACCGTCGGGATGTCGGTCATTCCAAGGCCTATGGCGGCGAGCGTGGAGCCGTGACCGGCGATGATCCCGTCCTCTCCGTCCAGCAGGACTGGCCGGACGAACCCGAATTCCCGGATACTCCTCCCGAGCTGCTCGATCTGCTTTTTGGAGTGGGTGCGCGGGTTGGTGGCGCGCGGCTTCAGGGACTTCGGATCCTTGTAGGTGACGGTCAGGCTACGCATGCGAGCCACGCGGTTTCCTTCGCGCCATCTTGGCATTTTCGGGGAGTCGCAGGAGTTCAGCCGGCGCTACGCGCAAGGCCTTCGCGATGCGTTCGATTGTGTCGAGTGACGCGCTATAGATGCATCGCTCGAGCGCGCTTATGTAGGTTCTGTCCAATTCGGCCAAGTCGGCGAGTTCTTCCTGCGAATACCCCGCGCTTGCGCGCGACAGCCGCAGATTTCTGGCAAACGCCTTCCGCAATTCCATGCGGTAAGGCGAACCGATTTGAGACGTTTACCACCACGGAGTATACTCGTAATAATGGTGCCGGCAGACCGGTAAATCCGCCGGGCTGCCCGTGCAGTGTACCGATGCGCCCGCTGGCATCGTGCTGCCAGGGTCGGGAGGAGACGTGGCGAATTTTGAGAAGGTGAATTACGCGAAGCTGAATTCGCGGCAACAGGAGACATTCAATTTTCAGTGGATATCAGGCGCACTGGCCACCTACGGATATCATACCCATCGAATTCCCGACGATTGGGAGGGCGCGGATTTTATTGCCCGGCATATGGTGACTGGCACGCAGATCAATGTCCAGCTTAAGAGTCGAATGCACTTCGCGAAGAAGTACCTCAGAAAGCGGATCTGGATCGCTTTCCGACACGCGGACAAAGCCTATCTATATCCGCACGATGCGCTGCTCGCGCAGTACCTTAAGGTCAATCCAATGCGCGTCAACAAAGCATGGCGCAGGCCCGACGGCGCCGTACACTGGAAAAATCCGACAAGGGTCCAAGTGTTGCTCTTGAAGCAGTACGAGATCAGATGGACGTCGAGCTAAGGTAGGAGCGGCGCCGCGGATTTTGAGTAGCCCTCTCCGCACTATACATATGCCGATCCTGATACTCTGATCTGTCTCGTGTATAATCGGTCTGCAGTGGAGAGATGCGCTCGAAAAAACGCGATCCTCGCATAACGGGAAAAGTTCGTCTTCCTTATCCGTTCCGGTGCACCTTGCGCCGCTTCCGAGGAGTCATCGGTTGATACAATCGAGTTCTGACACACCAGTCAGCGTCGACGGCAATCCTAAGGGCCGCCAGACGCCGGCGATTCGCGTGCGGTTCGTCCCTTTCGCGATTGGCCTCAGGCCGTTCTTCCTTCTCGCCGGCATCGACGCTATCGCGAACATGATAGTCTGGCTGGTGGTTTATCTGTGGCCAGAACTGTGGCCCGAAGTGGCCATCGCACCCATGTACTGGCACGCGCATGAGATGCTGTTTGGCTTCATAGCCGCAGCGATCGCGGGATTTCTCCTGACCGCTGTTCCGGGCTGGACGGGGCGGTCGTCCTACGCCGGCACTCCGCTCATCGGACTCTCGGTGTTGTGGCTTTGCGGACGCGTTGCCATGTCCCCGCTGCTCCGTCTGCCGCCCATTTTGGTCGCCGTGATCGATCTCGCTTTCTTTCCTGCCCTGGTGTTGACTTTGGCGCCACCCCTGATCCGCGCCCGCAAACTCAGGAACCTGCCGTTCATCGCGCTGCTGACTGCGCTCTTCCTTGCCAACCTTTCATTCCATCTCGGTGTTCTCGGTGTCATTCCCGTCGGCGAGCATATTGGCCTTGGAATCGCTGCCGACATTGTCTGTGTTCTCATCGTGGTGGTTAGCGGACGGATCATCCCCGCGTTCACGAAGGGTGGCCTCGCGCGAATGGGTGTGAAAGCCGAACTCAAATCGTATGCCTTCGTAGAGTATGTGGCGATAACGAGCATCGTCGCCGTCCTTGTCGCCGATCTGATTGCGCCGCTGTCGCAATGGAACGGCGCCGTCGCGCTCGCGGCAGGCATTGCGCAGGCCCTGCGGCTCGGCCAATGGCAGGGACATCGTACGCTGCGCGAACCGCTCCTCTGGGTGCTCCATCTTGGCTACGCCTGGCTTGCGCTTGGACTTGTTCTCAAGGGGATATGGCTTCTGTTTGCCGCCGAATTCGCCGCAATGTGGGTTCACGCTCTCACCGTCGGAGCGTTCACGACGATGATACTGGCGGTGATGACGCGGGCGTCGCTGGGCCATACCGGGCGCGCGCTAACTGCGCCCACTCCGATGGCGGCCACCTACAGGCTCGTGACAATCGCCGCTGCGGTTCGGGTGTTCGCGCCGACGGTTTTTCCCGATGACTACCCGGTCATCGTGGCGACTGCCGGGTTGCTGTGGATTGCGGCATTCGCCATCTTTCTTTGGGTTTATACGCCCATTTTGATCCGCCCGCGAGCCGATGGGAGTCCGGGATGAATTCGGGCTGGCTCATACTCGCGCGTGTGATCCACGTTCTCGGCGTCGTAGTCTGGATTGGCGGTGTCGGTTTCGTAACCGCAGTTTTGCTTCCGGCCGTGCGGACGTTCGATGACCCGGCTCGGCGCGCGGAAGTGTTCGAACGATTGGAAAGCCGTTTCGCCTGGATCGCGCGCGGCGCCACTCTCATCGTCGGCGCCAGCGGGTTTTACATGGTCTTCCAATTCAATCTGTGGGCACGCTTCTCGAGCGTCGCATATTGGTGGATGCACGCGATGGTCGCGGTGTGGGTGATATTCACCGTCATGCTGTTCATAGCCGAACCGTTTTTCTTGCGTCGGCGGTTTTCCGAACAGCTCCGCCTCAATCCGGAGCGAACGCTCTCTCGAATCCAGCGCACGCACTGGTTGCTGCTCATTCTAAGCCTGATTGCAGCCGCCGGCGCAGTCGCCGGGGCGCACGGTTACGAGTTCTGATATCAGTTGCCGTAGATCGTCCGCGCCCCAATGAAGCCAGCTGGGCAAAGAGGACAACGCGAGGTGCGTTTGATCTCAGTAGTTTCCGAGTCTACCAGTGCTGTCCCTCCCACCGATATCGTCAACGCATTAGGCCTTGCGTGGATAATCTGCTCCCTCGCGCAACATAACGCGCAAAGAGCAGGCGCCCGCGTTGTTTCGAATGTTACGGACTGCACAACCCCGATTTGCGTGCTAGGCGCTCGGTGACGAACGCATCGCCATGGGTTTTGGAGGAGTACCGCAATGGCACAGAACGACGCCGTGATCGCCGTATTTGCGGACCGCCACGCGGCCGAAGCGGCGGTGAAGAAGCTGGTCGAGGCCGACTTCGATATGAAAAAAATTAGTGTCGTCGGCAAGGGATATCATACCGAAGAAAAAGTCGTCGGATTCTATAACGCGGGCAACAGGATCAAGTTTTGGGGCTCGCGTGGTGCCTTCTGGGGCGGGCTTTGGGGCTTGTTCTTCGGTGGTGTCTTCATGACTATTCCCATCATCGGACACGTCGTCGTGCTTGGATATCTTGCCGCCATGGTCATTTCTGCCATCGAAGGCGCCATCGTCGTTGGTGGGCTAAGCGCCTTGGGCGCGGCGCTCTATAGCACCGGCATTCCGAAGGACAGCGTCATCGAATACGAGAGTGCCGTTAAGGCCGATGGATTTCTGGTCATGGCGCACGGCCCGGTCAAAGAGATGGCGCGGGCCAGGGCGATGCTGGACAAATCCAGTCCTACGCGCCTCGACCTCCATGAAGGCGTGCAGGCGCCGGCGGTCGCAGATCTTCGTGTCGCGCCTGCAGCTGCGTGAGAACGGCTAGTGGCACTCAGCGGATTCCACCTCGCCTGCGGCAAGTGCCGGGGTGGAAGCGCGTCGCGTGAGATCGGAGTCCTTGGCGCGCGCGGACGATCACTTGGAATTGCCGCATGAGACGAGCTCTGCTTGTCTCTCGATAGGAGGCATCATGACCGATACAACGCCGACGAATATGACCCACCACCCTGAACCAGTGAACTCAGAGCATGCACGTCAGCAAGCTTCGGAAGACCAATCGGGTCCATCGTGTCCACAAGCGCAGCAGCGCGCCACAAGTTCATCAGGCCAGCGTACTGCTCCGGTAAGGATGCCACTTTTCCGGAGTTAAGGGGCGGCCCGGCAGGGGACAGGCCGTCGAAACGTGTTCGCGGCGAAAATTGCAAGCATTCGCGATTGCGGAGTCTGCCGCTACGTGCTCGCGCTATTCCGGCAGAGGCAATTGGCGGGGACCGAGCTTGCGTGAGAGATTGTTGTCGGCGTGACCGGCTCGGGAGAGGTGCGCTGAGCGTTGTGGAAGAGACTGTAACCGGAGATGCAGCATCATGGCAGGGAACTTCAAAGTCGGTGATCACGTGACTTGGAACTCGGAGGCCGGACACGTTAGCGGCAAAATCATAAAGGTTCACACAAAGGATGTTGACTACAAAGGATACACCCATCACGCGAGCAAGGACGATCCGCAATACGAAATAAAGAGCAGCAAGACGGACCACATCGCGATGCACAAAGGCTCAGCACTAAAAAAGCAGCACGACTGACAGCCCCTCGCCAACGGGCGGCGCCGGTTGCGATAGTCAGCCAGTTGGCATTGTCCACGAAAAGGTCATGACCACTCTCGATCACTCCCGGTGAGCGCGGCGGCAGGGTGGGTCAGTGCGAAGGTGGGCGATGGAATTGGCTCGCGGAGGCGTCGCCGAGACCATGGATTACGACCTTCCCAGTCACGACTTCCGTTGGCCAAGGGATCGACGTAAAGCCGGTCGCTACAGCAACCTTTTGCGCACCGTCTAAAGTATAGGTGACCACACCGCCGCCTATTGCGCCACCGATCTTCCGACCCCATCTGGCGGATGTGATTGAACCTGGATCTCAAGACGGCGAGCCATGCACGGCCGCAGGCGCGGACCAACCCGTCATCGAGGCAGAACCTTTCGATGATAGGGTCTGAAATACCGACCGGGAGACTCGGAAACTACGGAGGCAGAAGGCGGAAAGACGACGCTGTCGGCGATTGGGTAGATCGAGACGCATGCACCACGATTCAGATCAAATGGCTTTCGGTTGACCCAGGAAATGTCGCCGCGGCCGGATATCCGTAGTTTCCAAGTCTACCGATGTAAATCGGCAGCGAATTATCGTCGGAGCGACTCGCCGTAAGAGCCGCATGTTGCAGCTCCTCGAAAGCGCGTTGAGCTGCCTCTGGAAAAACCACATGTCCGGAAAATGCGCACGATCCAGCCCGCAGAAGAACATCCATGTGCAACGACGCTACGCTTCAGCAGCCCGTATTCGCAGAATTGGGCGCGCTGCCTCGTACAAGAACTTCCACCCTCATCGGCGTGATGGCGAATAGCGGCGTGGTGAAGCTCATCGGGCGTGTCGAAAGCTTCGCAGAGAAGCAGCCGCCGAAGGTGCAGAGCGCCGAGGCAAGAGGCCTTAGCGCCGTGACCGAGGAAATCGAAGTTAGGCTTGCAACAGACGTGAAGCTGACCGACGACCAGATTACCAAGGCCGCGCTGGAAAGTCTCGCGCGCAACGTGTCCGTTCCAAGTGACAAGGTGAGGGTGAAAGTTGAACAGCGTTGGATAACCCTGAACGGCGAAGTGGACTGGCACTATCAGAAGGATGCCGCTGAGCGTAGTTGCCTCCAGTTGTTCGGCGTCCTCGGTGTGTCCAACCAAATCGCAATCAATCCAGATGCGTTGCCATCCGTTGTCCATGAAAGGATCATGACCGCTCTGAAGATCACAGCGAGTGCGAAAGGCGATAATGTCCCACTGGATGGGAGCGTTCGCATCTGGATTGAGCGTCAGCTGACCGAAACAGCGCCCTGGGATACTCCCGGCGGCATCAGGTCGAGGGCAATATCGCCATCATCCGATCAAAACGGGGTATCCGCCGACCCGATGATCCAAGTCGGCGCGGCAGAACTCAAATAGACAAGGGGGGACGTTTCACGCCGCTGAACCAGGCAGAGATAGTCGTTTATACCAGACGCACAGATGGCGAGACGAAGAACGATGCATCCGAGATGCGGCTCATCCGTCCCTGCATGCTCCCGCTTGGCATGAAAACCCCGCGCACGATTCGGACGGTTTGGTATTCGCAGACTTGTCCAAGGAGGCCCCGAGATGTCTCGAAGCTTTTTCCGAACTGTGGAGTTCAACGACTTTCTGTTCGCACCGATCGGCGAGGAAAATAACGGAATGCAGCTCAGCGTCCTGACCGCTCTGGCGAGACGCGGCATTGACCCGTGGGAGGAAGCAGCTCGCCTCGCGCGACTGTCAAAGGAACTGGCGCGAGAAAATCTAAGCGCCTTTATTGCGGGCGTGACCAATGGACGATGGGCACCATCGGATTCCTGCGCCATCGCCGCTCGATTGGTTCAGCTCTTGCCGTCACGGGCCACTTCGGATGACGCACGGGGCTCGGTCAACGGTAACGCCACCCGTATCGTCGCTCGTTGGTGGTGAGAGGGCGGATTTCCGCAGCGTCGAGAGCGGGCGCCGCGGATTTCGCTGTTCGAGCCTCACGTTTCACGACCGCGCGTTGGAGCAGCCTGTGGGTCGCCGCGAACAGCGCTTCCGGGTCGAACACGCAGAGCGATGTGAGCGTTCGGTCACGTATCGCGGAGCATCGATCACGGGCTCGAGTGCCGCTTGTGGCAAAACTCAGAGTGACTGAGCCTTGAGACGCGAGCCGGGGGTTCCTGTGAAACGTTTTCGCACACTTGCACGCGCACATCACTCAGAACAAGATTTGATGTCACTCGTGCGTTGTTTGACCGGGTGTCTGAACGCCAATGTCGGGCGAGACAATACGCGGTTGGTCAAGCGCGGGCGCAGGCGTCAAACCAGCGAACTCACCGGAGACGTTACCAACCTCGATTCTGACCGGCATCTCGTCCCTCAGATCACGAATTCTTGGCTTGTTTGTCTTTTTTATTTTCATGATGGTTCTCCTCGATTCTGTTACAGCTGCCATTTGATCGCAGTCGGGACTCAGTTGCAGCAATGGGCGTTACTGCGCAGGCGGCGTGCGGAATGTGCTCGTGGATGCCTCGCTTCTGTCGTCGATCATTCCGATGTGGTGGCGGAAAACGAGCTCGCCGCCGAGCCAGCCGGTAAGGAGAAAGATGAGAACCACCACCGCCGAGAGGATAATTCCGAATGGCAGCACCATGGCGCCATGGTCACCAGCCATCCGCTGCAAGAGGTTCCAAAGAGAAAGCTGTATGGCGGTCGCATTTCCCAGGAAATGGACCCAGCCAGCTGCCAACGAGCGAACACGACTGATTGTCACGAATTCGATCAACCCCGCTACCGCCGCAAGGACGCCCATGACGACCCCGGCGCCCAAGAGCCATTCGGAGGCGCGCGCCCAGAAAGGATCGCTGGTCCCCAAGAAGGCGAGGTCAGTCGCGAGCGCGCCCACGAGGAAGCCGATTGGGAAAACCACGAGCATGGGGTGGATCGGATGGCCGAAGATCGCAGCGGTGCTCGGCACCCCGACGTGTTCGGAACGGTCCATCTTAAATCCTCCTGTCGTCAGGCCTATCGAGGATATCGGCAGATGGGCTATATCGGCAGACTCGGAAATTACGTAGATCCAGCCCACAATGGCTCTTCGCCCGCGCGTGACGCGCGAGCCACAAGCGCAGCGAAGCATGACAATCTCTCCGCTTCCTACTCGTGATTGGAGCAATGACGGACGAGACGTGAAGAGATCAGCATGACTACGGGTCGACATCGGCGGGGGAAACCGGGCCGCGTGGCTGCAGCAACACCCGCGCTGTTCGCCGACGCGGCGTGCGCTTATTCGGACTCGAACCGCATCGTCGATGCCATTCGACAAGCCTTGATCGTGGTCGACGAGAATCTGCGCGTCATCTCCGCAAACCGCGCCTTCTACCGCGCCTTCGGCGTCATGCCGGCGGAGACGGTTGGTCAGCACCTCACACAGGTCGGCGACCAGCGCCTGAACGTGCCGGCGCTCCGAGACTTCCTCCACCTTGTCCAAACCGAGGGCGCCGCCAAAGACGAATATGAAATCGAGATCGAGTTGCCGGCTCTCGGCAGACGCACGTTACAGCTGAGTGCCGAGAAGATCCGCGGGGACACTGAGTCAAACTCCGAGATCGTTGTGGAGATTGATGACGTCACCGAGCGCAAGCGTGCGGAGACGGCGTTGAGGAGCGCCAAGTGGCACGCCGAACGCGCGAATCTCAGCAAATCGCGCTTCCTTGCTGCCGCCAGCCATGACCTGCGGCAACCACTTCAGACTCTCAGTCTTGTACGGGGAATCCTGGCGAAGAAGATCAAGGACAACAAGAACGAAGAGGCATTGAAGCTGGTCGCCACGCTCAATGACACGGCGGACGCTTTGTCGGGCATGCTGGACACGCTCCTCGACATCAACCAGCTCGAAGCCGGCATCGTCCACCCGGAAAATGTCAATTTCGCGATCAGCGACCTACTCGAGCAGTTGAGGATCGAATTCACCTACCACGCGCAGGAACACGGCCTCCTCTGGCGTGTGGTCCCGTGCCGGATGAGCGTTTGGAGCGATCCGCGCCTGCTCGAGCAGATGATCCGCAACCTGCTCTCGAACGCGGTGAAACACACCGAACGGGGCAAGGTCTTGCTCGGTTGCCGACGGCGCGGCGACAAGCTGCGCATCGAGGTTTGGGACACCGGCTCCGGCATCCCTGAGGGGCAGCTTCGCGCGATCTTCGCGGAATTCCATCAGCTCAACAATCCTGCGCGTGAGCGCAGACGTGGCCTTGGGCTCGGTCTGTCCATCGTGGAACGCCTGGGGGATTTGTTGGGTCATTCCATCGATGTCCGTTCCCGTCCAGGCAAAGGTTCAGTCTTCGCCGTCGAAGTACCGCTCGGACGTGAGCAACCCAGAGCATTGCCTAAACGCCGCCAGCGGGGCACGGATCAAAACGCAGGCCGCGATGCCGCAATCCTGATCGTCGAGGACGATCCGTCGGTGCGTGAAATGCTCGACCTTCTCTTTGCGGGCGAGGGCTATCGCACGGCGGCTGCCGTGGATGGCAAGCAGGCACTGGCGCTGGCGCGCGGGACTATAATGCCTGATCTTGTCGTCGCCGACTACAGTCTGCCAGACGGCTTGACCGGGCTGCAGGTCGCCGCCGACGTACGCGAAGCTCTCGGCCGCGAGATTCCCGCCGTAATTTTGACGGGCGACATCTCGACCGGCACCATGCGTGCGATCACTCAGCGGGGTTTCGTGCAACGCACCAAGCCCGTCAAGGCGGAGGAGCTGGTGCATCTGATCCAATCTCTTCTCGCTGAATCGCGGCGACCGACGGCGCGAGCAGGCCCGCTGACACCGACCGAATCGAAGGGCGACATACTGCGGCCAACAATCTTCGTGGTTGACGACGAAGGCTCGGTACGCGAGGCCATGCGCGGACTGCTCCAGGAAGAAGGGTGGGCGGTCGAGGTCTACACGAGCGGCGAGGCGTTCCTCGATGCTTATCGCCCCGGCCGTGAGGGTTGCCTCGTGGTCGACGCCCGGATGCCACGCATGAGTGGGCTCGAGCTATTGGAGCGTTTCAAAACCGATCGAGGAGGGATAGCTGCCATCATGATCACCGGCCACGCCGACATCCGATTGGCAGTTCGAGCGATGAAGGCCGGTGCCATGGCCTTTCTTGAAAAGCCCGTTCAGTACGATGAACTGGTCGTCAACATCGAGCGGGCACTGGAGCTGACGCGAAATTCGGCGGCGCTTTCGTCCTTGCGCGAGGGGGCTGCGAGGCGAATCGCGGGTCTGACCTCGCGCGAGCGCCAGGTCGTGGAAATGGTCGTCGAAGGCAATCCAAACAAGCAGATCGCGTACGTCCTCGGTATCAGCCAAAGGACCGTCGAGACCCACCGCGCCACCGCAATGAAGAAGATCGGCGCGCGATCAGTCTCCGAGCTGATCCACCTCACAATCGCCGGATCGCCGCACGACACGTGATAATCGTACTAATCGATCGCCCCGCTTGAGCACTGATGATCACCCAAACAGTGGGTGGTTGTGTCTCCGTAGTTTCCGAGCCTGTTGTAGCCAGCGTGGTGCCAGTATTTTCTGGTGGGAAAACACAAGCGGTGCTCCGACATCGCTTGGACCAAGACGGAATCGTTGGTTCATCTCACGAGCCTGCTGGCAAGGGTTGGCTGCTTGGCGGGGACGCAGCACCAGTCCGTGTGCATCGTTCCTATTCCCACTGAGAAACGTCAGGCTCGATTGGGCGAGTTGTTCGTTACATGCTCGCTGGGTCATTGAGCCGGATCGCCCTTGGCGTAATTCTCAATTTTCGCGTTCGTACGATTGACCCGGTGTAAATGGCGGGCAATGGGTCAGTTTGAAAATGCGCGGGTCGACGGTGGGGTGCAATCCCAAGAGTCAGGTGGCATACGAACGGCATGGGTAAGAAGCCTTCGAATGACCGGGAGTACGCGCGTGCCATTTCCCGCTGGGAGAATGAGGGCGGCGCATTGTGCGAACGTCAAGCTCTGCCCAAAGACCCGAGTCAGCCGGCCAAGGCTCTGCTCGATATTGCGACGGGCGACACGCCAAAGCCCGATTCAAAGAAGCTGCGCAAAATATCTGTGCGACGGTCCCAGGCGATGGCGACAATCTTCACGGTAGGTCATTCGACGCGCACGATCGCCGAATTCCTGGCTTTGCTCCGTCAGGCCGCGGTCGATCTGCTCGTCGACGTACGTTCGATCCCGCGCTCAAGGACGAATCCGCAGTTCAACGCTGACACACTTCCGGAAGCGCTCGCCCCCGCCGGTATCACCTATCGTCATCTACCCACCCTTGGCGGTCTGCGCCACCGAACAAAGGGAGCGATGCCGTCGCGCAATACGTTCTGGCGGGTCGTGGCTTTCCGTAACTACGCCGACTACGCGGCAACTGACGCGTTCCAAACCGGGTTGGCCGAATTGCGAACGCTCGCCAATGACAATTGCTGCGCCATTATGTGTGCTGAAGCTGTGTGGTGGCGCTGCCATCGCCGAATCATCGCTGACTATCTGTTGGCGGAAGGAGTTCCGGTGGCGCATATCATGGGAGACAAAAAGATCGATCCCGCGAAGCTTACGCCTGGCGTGCGAATGCTTCCCGGGGGCGTGCTCGTATATCCGGCCACGGAGGAGGAGGCCAAAGCAATTGGCTGACGTGGCTCTGGTTTCAGTAGATGCGAATGATCGTTCGCGCACGCTGTCGGCCGTGCTTGTTGTCGGAACTGTGGCCGCGCGAGCGCCAGGCATCGAAAAACGCTGACCTCGCGGCATCCCGATCTCCGTAGTTTCCGAGTCTACCGCCGTTATATTCGCTTGCTAGAATCGGGCCGGCTCACCCTGGAAAGTCGATCCGTTACTGAAGTGGCGACGGTAACCAGGCGCTCGCTCGAGGCGTTTACGGATCTCATCTACTCCGGTTGCGGCTTCGTTACGGGTCGAATGTGCTTCGCCCGTCGCAGTTCGTCGTCAATCATCGAACATCGATGCGCAAGCCGGATCAAAGAGTTGTCATTCATTTTGCGAGACATATCGACGTAGAGGAGTGAGCAATGTTGTGGAATGCGTCGGCAATTAGTGGCCATGCCATCGAGGCGAGTGATGGCCAGCTCGGCAGCGTTCACGACTTGCTGTTTGAGGACGTCGGCTGGGGGATTCGATGGCTCGTCGTCGACACCGGCAAATGGCTCGCTGGTCGCAAAGTCCTTCTGCCGCCCTCGGCCTTGGGGCAACCCGATCGGGCGCGGCGCCGATTCCCCGTCAGATTGACCGTGCGACAAGTCAAAGACAGCCCGGATATCGACACCGACAAGCCTGTGTCACGCCAGATTGAGGCCCATGTCTACAATCATTACGGTTGGGATCCGTATTGGGGCAGTAGCCTTTCTCCAATAAGCAACGCCATAGCGACCCCCTTCCCAATGGGCAACACCATGGCGCCGTTCGTCGCGCCGCGTCACCTATCGGACACAAAGCCGCGTCGTCCGGGTAGCGCCGAACCGCAATCCAACGAGGGTAATCCGCATCTTCGCAGCATCGCGGCTGTGACCGGGTACCACATCCATGCCACCGACGGCGAGATAGGTCATGTCGAGGACTTCCTCGTGGACGATGTGGCGTGGCGTATTCGTTACATGATGGTCGATACAAGGAATTGGCGCCATGGAGAGAAAGTCTTGATCGCGCCGGGGTCGGTTCGAGAGATTGACTGGGCGGACCGACTGATTCATCTCGATGTCGACCGCCGGAAGGTCCGAGATAGCCCATCTTACGATCCGTCCATCACAGTGGATCGAGACTATGAGGAAAAACTCCTGACGTATTACGGCATTAGGTGGGTCGGCGAGTGAGGGGCGATGGTGGCGGCCATCTGCAATCCCGCGTGGTTAGTTTTCACGCCGACTGTCGGAGCGTACCGGCAACGTCGGACTCAAGGAGATTCGAATGAGCGAGGAAAGCGCGAAACTCAGCGGCCCAGATCTCACCCAGGGAGTCGAACTCTCAACGCTTGCCGACGGAACGATGTTGCTCGGGCACGCACGTGGCGAACCTGTTCTGCTTATCCGGCGCGGCAATGAACTGTTCGCGATCGGCGCCGTCTGCACGCACTATGGCGCCCCGCTAGCGGAGGGTCTGCTCGTTGGCGATACCGTCCGCTGCCCGTGGCATCATGCCTGTTTTAGCCTGCGCACCGGCGAGGCTCTCCGCGCGCCGGCGCGAGACCCCGTGTCCCGTTGGCGGGTCGAAGAGGTGCACGACCGGGCGCGTCAGTTTACGCCAGCCGAACAGCGGGTCGGTGCGGTGTACGTTCGCGAAAAACTGGACAGCGCACGTCCACAACCGCGTCCGACATCGGCTGGCATGCCGGAATCCGTCATCATCGTCGGTGGCGGCGCGGCCGGCAATGCTGCTGCGGAAACACTTCGCCACGAGGGCTATTCCGGCCGCATCGCGATGTTGGGTGCGGACGAGTCGCTGCCTTGCGATCGGCCCAATCTGTCGAAGGGCTATCTCGCGGGGATAGCGACCGAGGAGTCGAATCTCCTGCGGCCGACCAAATTCTACAAAGAGCACGAGATCGAATTGCACCTCGGTGTGCGCGTGGATGCGATCGACATCGGGAGTGGACACGTAGAGCTGGCGAACGGCGGCCGGCACGCCTATGGCGCGCTCCTCCTCGCCACCGGCGCCGACCCGGTGCGGCTCGACATCCCTGGCGGCGATCTTCCGCACGTTCGCTACCTGCGCACGCTCGCGGATAGCCGCGCTCTTGTCTCCAAGGCTCTCACCTCGCGGCACGCCGTGGTGATCGGCGCCAGCTTCATCGGTCTCGAAGTGGCAGCCTCGCTCCGCGCCCGGAAACTCGACGTGCACGTGGTCGGGCCCGAGACAATTCCAATGGAGAAGATCCTCGGACCAGGGGTGGGGAATTTCATCCGCAGGCTCCATGAGGAACATGGAGTGACGTTCCATCTCGGCACGACAGCCACCTCGATCGACGAGCGAAGCGTGACGCTGAAGAACGGAGAAAAGCTCCAGGCCGATCTCGTCGTCGTCGGCATCGGAGTGCAACCGGCTACCTTATTGGCGGAACGAGCAGGGCTCTCCGTCGATCGCGGCGTCACGGTGGACAAGTACCTCGAGACAAGCGTTCCGCGGATCTTTGCCGCTGGTGACATCGCGCGCTGGCCAGACCGGCTCACCGGCAAACGAATCCGCGTCGAACATTTTGTCGTCGCCGAGCGCCAGGGGCAGACCGCGGCACGCAACATCATTGGCCGCCGGGAAGTATTTGACGCCGTTCCGTTCTTCTGGACCGAGCAGTACGACCTCGGCATCGCTTATGTGGGGCATGCTGAACGATGGGACAAAGCCGAAATCGACGGACAGCTCGAGGCGCGAAACTGCTCAATAACCTATCGTCGCAACGGCAAAAAACTGGCCACCGCTTTCATTCACCGCGATCTCGACGGCCTTCGCGCCGAAGTCGAATTCGAAAGAGCAATCGCCATGGCAGAAGACGATTCGATGGCTGGCACAGAAGCGCCCCGCACCATGGCGATGTTTCGTTGGTCTGAGCCGGCCACCCTCCCGGCGCCATCAATCTCGGAGCGATACCGATGAGCAAGAAAATCACGGCGGCCAACGTCCAGCTGAAACGAGCGTATGAGCGCCCCGCCGCGGGGGACGGCACTCGGATATTGATCGACCGGCTATGGCCGCGCGGGGTCCGGAAGGCGGACGCAGCCCTCGATCACTGGGCCAAGGATATTGCGCCCAGCACAGCGTTGCGAAAATGGTTCGGCCACGATCCTGCCCGCTGGCAGGAATTTCGCAGCCGCTACGCTGTGGAGGTCCACGAGCATCCCGAGCAGCTCAACAGACTCCGTGCGTTGGCAAGGCAAGGTCCGATCACGCTGGTGTTCTCGGCACATGACGAGGTTCATAACGACGCCGTCGCGCTAAGAAACCTTCTTTTGGGGCGGCAAACGAAGCGAAAGCCCAAGACGGCCTCGCTGGTAGCGTAGCGCTTCCGCGCGCGCGGTTGGTTCGCCAACGGCGCATGATGCATCGATGATGGAAACTCGCGAAGTTCCACGGCAGCACGATCCTTTCGAGACGCACTTGAGCGCCGCGGATGACCGTATTCGCGTAAGCACCTGGCTGCCTCCCCAAAGCGGCGTCGTCCCGCGTATCCGCTGGGGCCGTCGATGGATCAATGTCTTGTGGGCCATACCGCTCGCAATGGTCTTGCTGATCGTCGGAATCGCCATCGCCCAGCAGTTGCGCACGATGCCCGGCGTCCAGGAATTCATTTTGCGCTACCCCGGTATCACCCCGGCCTCGCGGGCGGTCTACTCGGGTTTCCCCTTGTGGCTGCGGCTGCTGCATTTCTTCAATCTCTTCTTCATGATGTTTATCATTCGCGCCGGAATCCAGATCCTGGCCGATCATCCGCGTCTTTATTGGCGGCGGGACTGCACGCCCGGCACGGAGTGGTTCCGCTTCCAGCATGACGTTCCGCAGGACCGTGTATGGACGTCGAAAGACGATTCCGTGACCATCCCCAAATGGCTCGGCATTCCCGGGGTTCGTCACTCGATAGGGCTCGCCCGCTGGTGGCATTTCTCCTTCGATCTTCTATGGGTCATCAACGGCGCGATTTTTTATGTGCTGTTGTTTACGACGAACCAGTGGCAGAGGTTGGTGCCGACTACTTGGGCGATTTTCCCCAACGCCCTCTCGGAGACGCTTCAGTATTTGTCACTGCAGTTCCCCGTTGATCATAGCTGGACCAGTTACAACAGCCTGCAACAACTCGTCTACTTCATCACGGTGTTCGTAGCTGCCCCTCTGGCGGTTATCACCGGCTTGATGCAGAGTCCGGCGATCGCCAACCGGCTCGGCTGGATCGCAAGAATTCTCAATCGACAGGCGGCCCGCACGATTCACTTTGGTGTGCTGTGCTGGTTCCTGCTTTTCATCCTGATCCACGTGACGTTGGTGTTCATTACCGGAGCGCGACAGAACTTGAACTACATGTTCGCCGGTGTGAACGACAATTCCTGGAAGGGTTTTCTGGTCTTCAGCTTGGCCATGATCGTGGTGATAGGTGCGTGGTTCGCCGCTTCACCGTTCACGATCAAGCATGCAAGGCTGGTTCAAAAGATCGGTCAAACTCTGGTTGGTCCCCTCATGGCCACCGCGGAGTGGGGAGATCCCAAGACCCAGTACACGGAACACGATATCTCGCCCTACTTCTGGCTCAATGGCACGTTGCCGAACTCCGATGCGTTCAATTCGCTCGTGAAGAGCGGCTTTGCAAATTATAGGGTACGCGTGAGTGGGCTGGTCGAAAATCCGCGGGAGTTCTCGTACGCGGAACTCAAGGCGATGCCCAAGCAGGAACAGATCACCGAACATTTCTGCATTCAGGGTTGGTCTGGGGTCGCCAAATGGGGTGGTGTTTCCATGCGCCACATTCTCGCGGTGGTGAGGCCAACCGCCGATGCTCGCTACGCCGTCTTCTATTCGTTCTCGGAAGGGTCTGCGGGCGGCGGTTACTATGATGTTCACAAAATGCACAATATGCGGCACGGATTGACCATCCTCGCCTACGAGATGAACGGAGCACCGCTCAGCGTTCTTCATGGCGCACCACTGCGACTACGCTGCGAGAACGAGTTGGGCTTCAAGATGGTCAAGTGGATCGCGACGATCGAGTTCGTGCAGGATTTCGCTCACCTGGGTGCTGGCCAAGGCGGTTATAACGAAGATCATGAGTTCTATGGATACCGCATGCCGATTTGAGACACGCGGGTTTGCCGCGCAGCACCCGCGGCGTCAATTGAGGAGTGTCCCGACGGTTCAAACGTCCGAATGTGCTCGCCGAAACGAAGATTTATGCATGTCGTTATGCGGATAAGGGGTATCCGTCACCGGCGATCTACGTAATTTCCGAGCCTAATGCATCCAGCCGGCGGGCAGTATGGTTGGACCCAGACAACAACGTACTGTGCATCGAGCTTCGGTGTCTGCGCGTCGCCTCCTTGGGAGAACTGTCGCGCAATGAACTCGTCGAGTCGAAAGCCAGGGAGAATTCGAATGAACGCAGCGTCTTCTGCAATGCCTCCCGATCCTGCATTGGACAATGCGTGCATCAACACTCTGCGCTTCCTCTCCGTGGACGCCGTGCAAAAGGCGGATAGCGGCCACCCCGGGCTGCCGATGGGCGCCGCGGCGATGGCGTATGTGCTGTGGACTCGATTCCTCAAACATAATCCCGCCAATCCGGGATGGTTCGACCGCGATCGCTTCGTGCTTTCTCCCGGACACGGTTCGATGCTGCTGTACAGTTTGCTTCACCTTACTGGCTATGATCTTCCTCTCGAACAGATCAAACAGTTTCGCGAATGGGGCAGCATGACGCCGGGCCATCCCGAGCGTGGCATCACGCCAGGCGTGGAGACGACCACGGGACCGCTCGGTCAAGGCTTCGGCAACGGAGTTGGTCTGGCAATGGCCGAAGCGCACCTTGCCGCCTGTTACAACCGTCCCGGCGCCGAGATCGTCAACCATTTCACCTACGGAATCGTCAGCGACGGCGATCTGATGGAGGGCGTATCCTCGGAGGCTGCGTCGCTCGCGGGCCATTTGAAGCTCGGCAAGCTGATCTACCTCTATGACGACAACCGTGTGACGCTGTCGGCTGGAACCGACATCACATTTACCGAGGATCGTGCGCGGCGCTTTGAGGCCTATGGCTGGCAAGTCCAGTCGGTCGCGGACGGCAACGATCTCGTTGCGATCGATGCAGCGCTGCGCGCGGCCCGCGCGGAAACGCAGCGTCCCTCGCTAATCCTGGCGCGGACCCATATCGGCTATGGCGCGCCCGACAAGCAGGACAGCTTTGAATCGCATGGCTCGCCTTTGGGCGTGGACGAAGCGCGGCTTGCGAAGCAGAATCTTGGCTGGCCGACCCAGCCACTATTTTACATCCCCGAGAAGGCAGGCGAACATTTTCGCAACGCGGTTGAGCGTGGAAAGTCAGCCGAGACGGAGTGGAGCGATAGATTCTCGGCGTACAGCCGGGCATTTCCGGAGCTCGCGAAAGCGTTTCAACAGGTCATGGACGGCAAATTGCCGGATGGATGGGATAGGGATATTCCTGTTTTTCCTGCGGATGCAAAGGGCATGGCCACTCGCGTCGCTGCGGGGAAGGTGATGAATGCCGTTGCGCCTCGATTGCCGGCGCTGATCGGCGGTTCGGCGGATTTGAATCCATCGACCCATACCGCTCTTTCTGGGCTGGGAGATTTTGAGCCCGCCGGAGTGACCGTACCCGACAAGCAAGGCGCGGTGGATGGCGTCTGGAGCTACGCCGGCCGCAATGTTTATTTCGGCGTACGCGAGCACGGCATGGGGGCGATCCTGAATGGTTTGGCGGCGCATGGCGGCGCGGTGCCGTCCGGCGCGACGTTTTTGATTTTCTCCGACTACATGCGACCGCCGATCCGACTCGCCGCGATGATGAAGCTGCACGTGATCTACGTTTTTACGCACGACAGCATCGCCTTGGGACAGGACGGATCAACCCATCAACCGGTGGAGCAGCTCGCCGGTCTGCGTGCGGTTCCAGGCCTTACGGTAATCCGTCCGGGCGATGCCAATGAGACGGCCGTCGCGTGGCGGGTCGCGCTGGAAGCGGGGGATCATCCCGTCGCATTGGTTCTGACGCGTCAAAACGTGCCGACACTCGATCGCACTCAATGTGCCGCGGCAGATGGCTTGCGCCAGGGCGCATACGTGCTGGCCGATGCCCCGGATGGAAAGCCAGAGGTCATTTTGATAGCGAGCGGTTCGGAGGTCGGCCTGGTGATGGCGGCTCGACAAAGGCTGCAAGATCAAAAGGTCCTGGCGCGCGTTGTTTCCATGCCGAGCTGGGAATTGTTCGATGCTCAGCCGCAGAGTTATCGCGACCAGGTGTTATTGCCGTTCGTCCATGCGCGACTTGCCGTCGAAGCTGGTGCAACGCAAGGCTGGCATCGCTACGTCGGCGATCGCGGTGATGTGTTAGGCGTAGACCGCTTCGGTGCGTCGGCTCCGGGCGACGTCGTGATGCGTGAATATGGCTTTACCATCGAGAACGTCTGCAAAAGAACTCTGGCCTTGTTGTCGTAGAGAGGCATCAGCAGGCGGTGTCATCGCTAAATTGCAGATTCCTACAAAGAGCGTTCTGAATGTCGCTGACACGCATATTGCGCGAAGTTCGTGCCTGTCAGACCTGTTTGCCCAATCTGCCGTTCGGTCCTCGACCCGTTCTGCAGTTGGCGGCCACTGCTCGCCTCCTGATCGTCGGTCAAGCGCCGGGCAGCAAAGTTCATCAGAGCGGGATACCCTGGAACGACGCAAGCGGCGATCGACTGCGGGAGTGGCTGACGCTGGATCGCTCCGTCTTCTACGATGCGGCTAGAGTTGCAATCCTTCCCATGGGATTTTGCTATCCCGGGGCCGGAGAAAACGGGGCCGACAGGCCTCCTCGCCCGGAATGCGCACCGCTCTGGCACCAGCGGCTGCTCAGGTACCTTCCAGATATCCGGTTGACGCTCTTGTTGGGTCAATACGCCCAACGATATTACTTGGCGTCAAAGCGAAAGGACTCACTCACTCGCACTGTCCAGGCATTCTCAGAATACTTACCTCAATTCTTTCCGTTGCCGCATCCAAGTTGGCGCAGCGCAATTTGGATGCAAAAACATCCGTGGTTCGAAGAGATGATAATTCCCGAGCTACGGAAAGCCGTGCGACTGTCGGTGTAAGGCTGGCTGATCGTCGTCGCCAGTTCAGGCTGCTTTTGATTGCTGGGCAGCGGCGCGGCCCTGCCGGTCGAGTATTTGGAAATCCGCGTCCATGAGCGCAATACCCGCGGCAGCCACGTTCTCCTCCAGATGACGGGTGCTGCCGGTGCCGGGGATTGGCAGTATCGACCCCGAGCGCTTCAACACCCAAGCCAGCGCTACCTGGCTTGACGAGACTCCCAACCGGCCCGCAATCTCGGCGAGCGTCGATCCCGGGCGGGCCAGCGATCCCGCGGCCAACGGTGACCAGGGAATGAAGCCGGTTCCCTTCGCCTCGCAATACTCGAGAACCGATTCGCTCTTGCGGTCGATCAGGTTGTACCGGTTCTGCACCGTCGTGACGGGGAAGAAGCTGCCCGCCACCTCGATCTCCTCCACGCTCACCTCGCTAAGACCGGCGTGACGGATCAGGCCTTCCTTCTGCATCTGCGCAATCGCATCGAACTGCTCGTCGCGCGGCACCGCGGGGTCGATGCGATGCAGGTGCCAGAGATCGATGCGCGCAACCGCAAGGCGGCGCAGGCTCATCAGCACGCATTGGCGTAGGTACTCGGGACGACCGACCGGACGCCAAATGCTCGGGCCGAGTCGAGTCAGGCCGCCCTTGGTCGCGACAATCAGCCCGTCATACGGATGCAGCACCTCCCGGATCAGGTCTTCGCTGACATACGGACCGTAGCTATCGGCGGTGTCGATCAGGTCGATGCCGAGTTCGGGCACCCTCCGCAGCGTCGCGCGAGCGGCATCCAAATTTTTCGGAGGGCCCCAGATGCCATCTCCCGTGATGCGCATGGCGCCGAAGCCGAGGCGGTTGACCGCCATGTCGCCGCCGATAGTGATGGACCCGGACAGGCTGGCATCTTGGTTGAGCATGGATCGCTCCTGCGAGGACGCATGGAAGCCGGAGCCTCCACACAGATACTAGCGTCGCGCTCCAGCAAAGGTTGCGTCTGCTCGCGAAATTTGATCCAGCACGCTTACGGCGCGTGGTGAGACCTGCAGCACAACCATCGGCGATCGTTCCTGTTCCCTGGTAAGCCCCTCTCTGCTTGCGTCGGCCGCATACGGCAGATTGAAGATGCCGAAGATACTTGCTCCAGGCACGCGTCACTCCAACTCGCGGGACCCGTTGCCTACTCTTGTTTCGGCGGCTGTTCGCCTTGCGTGATCAGACGGGCGCTGCGATCGCCACTGACGTAGATCCACAGCCAGCTCAAGGCAACGGCCAGACGATTGCGCACGCCGATCAGGAAGTAGATGTGCGCGAATCCCCAGATCCACCAGGCGACCCAGCCGCGGAGCCTGATCCAACCGAAATCGATGATCGCGGAGCGCTTGCCGATGGTCGCGAGACTGCCGGAATGCCTGTAGCGAAACGGTCGCGGAGAAATGCAGCCGCGAAGACGGATCTTGATCGTGGTGGCGACATGGCGGCCCTGCTGCTTGGCGGCCGGCGCAATTCCTGGCACCGGCTTGCCATGCCATGCGTCGATGGTCGCGGTATCGCCGATGACGAAGATCTCCGGATGGCCAGGAGCGCTAAGGTCCGGTTCCACTTTGATGCGGTTGACGTGATCGGCGGGCACACCGAGCCAATCGGCAGCGGACGACGCTTGTACGCCGGCAGCCCAGAGAATGACCTTCGTCGATAGCTTCCGGTCACCGAAGACGACACCGTTGTCGGTGCATTCGCGGACCGGACGACCGAGTTCAATCTCGACTCCCAACCGCTTGAGCGCGCTATGAGCGTAGGCGGAGAGGTCTTCGGCGAAGCTGGGCAGAATGCGCGGACCGGCTTCGATCAATATAATCCGCGCCTCACGCGTGTCGATGCGGCGGAACTCTCCCACCAGATTCTCATTTGCGAGTTCAGCGATCGTGCCGGCCAATTCCACGCCGGTCGGGCCGCCGCCAACGATCACAAAAGTGAGTAGCGCAGCGCGACACTCCGCATCGGTCTCGCACTCGGCTCGCTCAAAGGAAAGAAGAATACGCCGGCGAATTGCAGTGGCGTCCTCCAACGTTTTGAGGCCAGGCGCGTAGGGTTCCCACTCGTCATGGCCGAAATAGGCGTGTCGCGCGCCGGTCGCCAGAACCAGCGTGTCATAAGCGACCATCCCGCCGTCTGCGAGCAGGAGTTTGGCGTTCCCGCTGTCGATGCCGGTGACGACGGCGAGCAATGTCGTTACTTCCTTGCGTCTACGGACGAGATGACGGATCGGCCAAGCAATCTCCGAAGTCGCCAGTGAAGCGGTGGCAACCTGGTACAACAGCGGCTGGAACAAATGATGATTGCGCTGATCGACGATCGTGATGCGAACCGGTGCCCCTGCCAGACGGTGCGCGACCTCAAGGCCGCCGAAACCGGCGCCCACGATGACGACGTGATGGGCGTGAGATAAATCGCCCAATGCTCGGTTACCTCCGGTCTAAACCACGAGATTGACCCAAAACGGACTGCTGTCGATCGCGGCACTCGATGATTGAGGCGTCGGCAACCCTGCGGCACGCAGTGCCATATGGTAGGCGACTCCGATCAATTATAACCGACACACATCACATACTCGCGTAACAGAACCTCCTCATGCTCGACCTCTTCCAGAAGAGCCTCAAGCGCATCCCGCGCATTGAGCACTCCGATCGGCCTGGAGTCTTGGCCTACGATGGGGATGTTCTTCAGGCCACGTTCCTTCATAGTCGACCAGACATCGTGCAATGGGTCGCCGGGATGGCAGAGAATGACGGTCCGTGTCATGACGGCCGATGCCGCTGTCGTGCAGCCGGATCCCCGACAATGGCTGATCTGGCGGACGACATCTGTTTTGGTGATGACGCCGGCCAGCATTGCAGCGGAACTGCACACGACCACGAGATCGGTATGGAGGTCTCCCAGGAGTTTTGCGGCATCAAGGATTGGAGAATCTTCTGCGATCGTGACCAGTCGCTTGCGCGCCGCAGGGAGCATTCTTTCCACGAACATCAAGTTACCTCCCACGGCCACCAAACATCTGGCGTTGCGCCATTTCGCGCTTGACGGGCTGCGGATCGCTGCAATCGCAGATTTACGTTTCGCGATCGCAAATCTGCAGCGTCGCCCTCAGCCGCCAAAAGCAACGCGCAGAGTCGCAAAAATGCCGGCAACGGCCAGCGCAAAACAGCCAAAGCGAATTCCTATCAGCGTTGGAATCTTCATTCCCGAGTGGACGTAGTCCTCGATCACCACCTGGAGGCCGAGGGCCGTGTGATAGAAAAGCGCTGTCAAAAGCAGCACCATCAGAATCGTAACGATTGGCGTTCGCAGCCAAGCGATGAAGATGACGTAATCGCTGCCAATATGGGCAACGAGCGAGGCAGCGAACCATATCGTCAATGGGACCAGCGCCAATGCCGTGACGCGCTCAAGCCACCATTGCTGGATGCCGTCCTTTGCAGAGCCGAGCCCAAGTGCGCGGCCGAGCGGTGAGCGCGGGCGTTTCCTGTTCACCGGTTCCAACCTGCCATACACAAGCTTACGGCCCAGACCGCCGCGGTGAACATCACACTCAGGGCGACAACCGCCCATCCCGAGATATATATCGACCGTAGCTCGAATCCGCGGACAGTGTCCCACACGAGATGCCGTATGCCACCGCAAAGGTGCATAAAAAATGCGAAGGTGGCCCCGAACAGCACGATCTGACCGATCCAGGACGCAATGGCGCCTTGCACTGCGGCGTAAGCATGCGGCCCTGTTGCCGCCGCAATCAGCCAGACAACCAGCACAACGGCGCAGCCGCTCAAAACTACGCCGGTGATCCGATTTGCGATCGACAACACCGACGTAAGCTGCGGTCGATAGATCTGAACGTTGGGAGACAGCGGTCTGGTTCGCTCTGACGTGGGATCGGCCATGACTTAATTCCATTCTCTTGATGCGGTCAGCTTTGACGCTCGATCATCTGCTTCTTGATCTCAGCGATTGCCTTTCCTGGATTCAGGCCCTTCGGGCAGGTCCGTGTACAATTGAGAATAGTGTGACATCGATAGAGCCGGAACGGATCTTCCAAAATATCGAGCCGGTCGCCGGTCGCGTCGTCACGACTTTCAGCCAGCCAGCGCCAAGCCTGAAGAAGTACTGCGGGGCCTAGAAATCGGTCGCCATTCCACCAGTGGCTCGGGCAGCCCGACGTGCAGCAGAAGCAGAGAATGCATTCGTAATAGCCGTCGAGCCTGCTGCGCTGCTCCCGGGATTGAAGCCGTTCCGCATCGGGATCCGGTGTCTTGGACTGCAGCCAAGGCTCGATCATCGCGTATTGCGCAAAGACATGCGTAAGATCGGGAACCAAGTCCTTGATGACGCGCATATTCGCCAGAGGATAGATCGTTGCCGGCATCCCCAAGTCGGATATGAATCTCGTGCAGGCGAGCCAGTTCGTGCCATCCATATTCATCGCGCACGAACCGCAGATGCCCTCGCGGCACGAACGTCGGAAGGTGAGCGTCGAATCCACCTTGTTCTTGATCCAGAAGAGAGCGTCGAGAACCATTGGCCCGCAATCGTCGAGATCGACTTCGAATGTGTCGAGTCGTGGGTTATCGCCGGAATCCGGGTCGTAGCGATAAATCTCAAAAGACTTGGCGCGCGCCGCGCCAGACGGCGCTGACCACGTTTTCCCTTTCTCGATGCGCGACTCCGGCGATACACCAAAGTTCCTTGGCACCGGAAACCTTTTCAGCGCCGTGACGCGAGGCACTTGATCTGAGGATCGAATGATCACCCTAAGCCTCCAATTTGCCACACTCGTGCGCCGGTTTTGCACTTCGAAACAGCGAGCCTACGTTCGCCAAAAGTTATGATAGACCATTGTGCAACGTTTCGCCTTCCAGCTTTGGCGCATCGGGAGGAGAATTTCGCAGGATATGCCTGAGTAGCGGGATCTCAGTAGTTTCCGAGTCTGTCCAACTTGGGCCGTATAAGGAAGCCTTGACGGTACCTTGATCTATCGCACCGCTCAGTGCGTCGGAGGCGCCCGAATAGCGGGCGCGCGGGAGCAAGTCATGAATAACTCACAAGTACTGAAGGAAATCATCGTCACGGCTGACGAGGAGTCGCTCAACCGCGCGATCGTCGAAAAGCACATCATCCCCGCGAACATCATTTCTGTGATCTACCAACCGCCGCGCGCTCTCGCGATTGGCGACTACGAGGCGAAATACCGAGTCATTTATCGCGTCTGAGAGATCTACTGCCGCCGCTATCGAGACAGCGATTGAGCCGAATTCTCGCTCAGAAAACCGCACGTACCCCACCCAATTGCTCCATGATGGCCAATCTGTCGCTTCAATTAAAGCGGCTGGCTAAGGGCATGCAGCCGCGGTTGGGCTCAGTAGTTTCCGAGTCTACCGTCGCAAGCTCGCCACCGCCTATCGTGAGGCCTTATCTCGCCGCGACCGCGACGGTTTGCGAGGCGTTGCGTCAATGGCGCTTCGAGATGCCTCCGCGAAGGCGATGCGGCCGCGATAAAGACATTCGGCTTCAGGCCGGAGAAGCATTCGGCGCGACATCCCAAGCAAGGAGAATGCGCAGTGAACAAGCTGAAGCAGCTCGAGGCGTGTGGCCAATCGGCCTGGCTCGACTATTTGAAGCGCAGCCTGATCGAGAAGGGCGAGTTGCGCACGCTCATCGAACGGGACGGATTGAAGGGTGTCACCTCGAACCCTTCGATCTTCGAAAAGGCGATCGGCGAGACCGACGAATACGCGGATGCGCTGAAAAAGTTCCAAGCAGAGGCCGACCATCCCATTTCCGCGATCTACGAACACCTGGCGATCGCCGATATCCGTGGCGCCGCCGATGTGCTGCGTCCGGTCTATGAGCAGACGCGAGGCGGTGATGGTTATATCAGCCTGGAATGCTCGCCCTATCTGGCCAACGATACCGCAGCGACCGTGGCCGAGGCGCTGCGACTGTGGGGTGCGGTAGAGCGTCCCAATCTGATGGTGAAGGTGCCGGCGACCCCAGCCGGCATTCCTGCCATTCGACAGCTGATCGGTCGCGGGCTGAACATCAACATTACTTTGCTGTTTTCCGTAAGCGTCTACGAGCAGGTGGTCGAAGCCTATCTCTCCGGGCTTGAGGATCTGGCGCAGACCGGCGGCGACATCTCCAAGATCGGCAGCGTCGCCAGTATCTTTGTCAGTCGCATCGACACTGCCATCGATAAGCGGCTGGACAAGCTCGGCGACGAGCGGGTGGCGGATCGGTTCCGCGGCAAGGTGGCGATCGCGAATTCGAAGCTCGCCTATGCCCACTACAAGGCGCTGTTCTCCGGCCCGCGTTGGCAGCTTCTGGCGGCATCGAGAGCGAAGACGCAACGCCTTCTCTGGGCTTCCACCAGCACCAAGAATCCGACTTACAAGGACACCATGTATGTAGAGGCGCTCATCGGTCGCGACACTGTGGACACCATCCCGCCGGCGACCATGGACGCATTCCGTGATCACGGTGAGGCGACGCCCGATGTCATAGAGCAGGATGTAGCGGGTGCCCGCGCGATGCTCGCCGAGCTGCAGCGGCACCGCGTTTCGCTGCAGGAGGTTACGGAGGAACTGATCAAACACGGGGTGCAGCAGTTCGCGGACGCGTTCGACAAGCTGTTCGGCACCATCGCGCGCCGCCGCCGCATACTTATCGAGGGCACGCGCGCCACCATGACGTTGCGGCCGGGTTCGCAAGAGATCGAAAACGCTTGGCGCGAGGAAATGGAGGCCTGGCGCAAGGACGGACGCATTCGGCAACTCTGGGCCGGAGACAAGTCTTTATGGGACGGGACCGACGAGAACAAATGGCTCGGTTGGCTACCCGTCGTGGACCAGGAACTGGCCAATATGGACCAGCTGCGCAGCTTTGGTGAGGCCGTGAAGCAGCGTGGGTTTGCGGATGTGGTGCTGCTGGGGATGGGTGGTTCGAGTCTTGGGCCCGAAGTCCTGGGCGAAACGTTCCATGGGCAGCTTCAGATCGCGTGGCCACGCTTCCACATGTTGGACAGTACCGATCCCGCGCAGATCAAGGAGATCGAGCAGGCGGTGGAATTGGGCAGAACGTTGTTCATTGTATCATCCAAGTCCGGCAGCACGCTCGAGCCCAATATCTTTCTGGAGTACTTCTTCGACCGCGTCAGTTCTGTGCTGGGGCCGAGCAAGGCGGGGGCTAATTTCGCGGCGGTAACCGATCCCGGTTCTCCGCTGGAACGGAAGGCGCAACAGTTACAGTTCGCGTACATTTTCCATGGCGTGGCCTCGATCGGCGGTCGCTATTCTGTGTTGTCGAAATTCGGCTTGGTGCCGGCGATGGCTATCGGGCTGGACTGCAAGCGCCTGTTGCGAACCACGCAGCTGATGGTGCGATCGTGTGGCTCCGATGTGCCGCCAGATGAGAATCCGGGCGTACAGCTTGGCATCGCGTTGGGCATCGCCGCGACCAAGTTCGGCCGCGACAAGGTGACGATCGTTGCCTCGCCGGGAATCGCCGATCTCGGTGCGTGGCTGGAGCAGCTTCTCGCGGAGAGCACGGGCAAACATGGGCGTGGACTAATTCCGGTGACCGGGGAGGCGCTCACCACACCGAACCGCTACGGCGCTGACCGGTTCTTCGCCTACCTGGAGTTGGACGGGCAGTTTGATCCGTTGCAACGCCAGGCGGTGGCGGCGCTGGAAACCGCCGGCCATCCGGTCGCGCGCATCAGCGTGAAGGATATTTGGCACATCGGCCAGGAATTCTTCCGCTGGGAAATAGCTACCGGCGTCGCTGGCGCAATCATCGGCATCGACCCGTTCGATCAACCGGATGTCGAGGCAAGCAAGGAAAAGACGCGCGCGCTGACTGAGGAATACGAGAAGTCGCATCGCTTGCCCGAAGAGGCGCCGGTCTTCCGTGAGAACGGTCTGGCTCTCTACGCCGATCCGCGCAACGCCGACGAGCTCGGTCAGCACAACAACCTGTCCGGCTATTTGAAGAGTCATTTTGGCCGCGTGCACGCTGGCGCAAAGTCGGGCGACTACGTGGCGCTGCTGGCATACATACAGCGCAATAAGGCCAACACGCAGGCGCTGACCGCGATGCGCACGCGCATCCGCGACCACACCCATGCCGCCACCTGCCTAGGCTTCGGACCACGCTTCCAGCATTCGACCGGACAAGCGTACAAGGGCGGCCCGAATTCCGGAGTGTTCCTGCAGATCACCTGTGACGATCCGGAGGATATCGACGTACCGGGACATTCCTACACCTTCGGCGTGGTGAAGGCGGCACAGGCGCGCGGTGATCTCGAGGTGCTGGTGGAACGCGGACGGCGCGCGCTGCGCGTCCACCTGAAGGATGTCGATGGGGGACTGGTGGAGCTGGCTCGCGCGGTGGATGCAGCTCTCCAATAGCGGGACTTTTGTAAGGAGCGAAAGCAAATGCAGATCGGTGTGATCGGACTGGGTCGAATGGGCGGAAACATCTCTCGCCGCCTGATGAAGGCGGGGCACCATTGCGTCGTGTTCGACGCCAACGCCAAGACGCGTGAAGCGCTGGCGAAGGAGGGCGCGACAGCGGCGGGTTCGCTTGCGGATGTGGTGAAGGCGCTCCTGGAAAAGCCACGCGCTGTCTGGGTAATGTTGCCCGCGGGACGGGTCACCGAAGAGACGGTCGAGAGTCTTGGCGGTTTGCTGGAGCCGGACGACATCGTCATCGATGGCGGTAATTCGTTCTACAAAGATGACATCCGCCGCGCCAAGAAATTGGCCGAGAAGCGCATTCGCTATGTCGATTGCGGCACGTCGGGCGGCGTTTGGGGTATCGAGCGCGGTTACTGTATGATGATCGGCGGTCCGAAGGAGGCGGTGGATCGTCTTGATCCGATCTTCGCAGCACTCGCCCCCGGGTTGGGCGATATCCCGCGTACACCGGATAGGAAGACCGGCGACTCCCGGGCCGAGCGTGGCTATATCCATGCCGGCCGGTCTGGCGCCGGGCACTTCGTCAAGATGGTGCATAACGGCATCGAGTACGGGTTGATGCAGGCCTACGCCGAAGGCTTCGACATCCTGCGCAACAAGGATTCGAAAGATTTGCCTGAGGACGAGCGCTTCACTCTCGACATGCCGGATATCGCTGAAGTGTGGCGGCGCGGCAGCGTGATCTCATCCTGGCTGCTCGATCTCGGCGCCGCGGCGCTGGCGAAAGATCCGCAGCTGAAGGATTTCTCCGGTTTCGTCCAGGATTCCGGCGAGGGTCGCTGGACCGTCGAGGCCGCGATCGAGGAAGCGGTTCCTGCGGACGTTCTCTCCACCGCGCTTTACGCCCGGTTTCGCTCGCGGCACGAGCACACCTTCGGAGAAAAGATGCTTTCGGCCATGCGTTTCGGATTCGGGGGGCATATCGAGGGCAACGAGCCTATTGACCCCGAACCAAAGCCCCCTGTCTCGCAGGGTCACTCGGCGGCACAGTAACTCCATGTCCGAGAACCAACCGATCCCGACACCTCCGACCTCGCAGGTGATCGAGTCGTCGCCGCGGCACCAGGCGAAGCCGGCCGATCCCTGCGCCATGGTGATCTTCGGTGCGGGGGGTGACCTGACCAAGCGCTTGGTAATGCCGGCACTCTACAACCTCTCGCACACCAACGTGCTGCCGAAGAATTTCGCGTTGATCGGCGTGGACCTTGCCGAGGGAACGGCGGAGAGCTGGCGCAACCATCTTTACGACACGCTGAAAAGCTTCGTGGGCAACGTCGACGCTGAGTTCGACGTCGACCAGATCGACGAGACGGCATGGAAGCGGCTCGCAGAAAAAATGTCGTACGTTCAGGGAGATCTCACCAAGCCCGATCTTTACGAAAAGCTCCGTAGCGCATTGGGCGATGCGGAAAAAACTCATGGCACGCAGGGCAACACCATCTTCTATCTCGCCGTCGCCGATCGGTTCTTTGGAACAGTGGTCGAACAACTCGGTCAGGCGAAGCTGAGCGATCAGGATGAGAATGACAGCGGAAAGCGTCAGTTCTGGCGTCGCGTGGTGATCGAAAAGCCGTTCGGCCACAGCCTGGACTCAGCGCGCGAACTGAACGCACGCATTCTGCGCACGCTGCACGAGGACCAGATCTTCCGGATCGATCACTTTCTGGGAAAGGACACGGTCCAGAGCATCATGGCGTTCCGTTTCGCCAATGGGCTGTTCGAACCGATCTGGAATCGCGACCGGATCGATCACGTGCAGATCACCGTGGCGGAGACGGTGGGCGTGGAGCAGCGCGGAAAGTTCTATGAGGCGACCGGGGCGCTGCGCGACATGGTCCCGAACCACGTGTTCACGCTCGTCTCAATGGTGGCCATGGAGCCGCCGACGGGCTTTGATGCCGCCGCGATCCGCACGAAGAAGGCCGAAGTGTTTGCGGCGATGCCGGCCGTCAATCCCGCACAGGCGGTGCGCGGCCAGTACGGCGCAGGCACGGTGCTGGGCAAGCAGGTGAAAGCCTATCGCAACGAACCGAACGTAGCGACAGATTCAAACATCGAGACCTATGTCGCCATGGAGCTCGAGATCGACAACTGGCGCTGGTCCGGTGTGCCCTTCTACTTCCGCACCGGCAAGCACATGTCGCATCGGAATACGGAGATCGCGATCCGCTTCAAGCAGGCGCCCTACGCGGCGTTTCGGGACACGCCCGTCGACACCCTGCGGCCCAACTGGCTCGTGCTGCGCATCTCGCCGGACGAGGGAATCTCCCTGCAATTCGAGGTCAAGCGCCGTGGGCAGGTTGTGGATCTCGCCGCCGTGAAGATGGACTTCCATTACGATGACTGGTTTCCGAAGGAACCGAATGTTGGATACGAGACACTGATCTATGATGTGATGATCGGCGACCAGACGCTATTCATGCGTGCCGATATGGTGGAGCAGGCATGGCGCATCGTGCAGCCGGTGCTCGACGATTGGGCGGCGAAAAAAGCTGATTTTCCGGATTACGACTCCGGAAGCGACGGACCGAAAGCGGCCGACAAGCTGCTGGCGCGAGACGGACAACGGGCTTGGCGGCCGGTGTGTCCACCATCGGAGCGGAAGCCGTGAGCGAGCAGCGTGACATCCGGCTTCTCCTGGCGGACGTGGATGGCACGCTACTGACCCGGGACAAGGTATTGACCGAGGCGGCGAAGTCAGTCGTCCGCGATCTGCAACGTGACGGCATTGCGTTCGCCATCACGAGTGGCCGGCCGCCACGCGGCATGAGCATGCTGATCGAGCCTCTCGCTCTTAAGAGCGCCATCGCCGGCTTCAACGGCGGCGTGTTTGTCAATCCAGATTTCTCGATAATCGAGAGTCACACGCTTGATCTCGCGACGGCCAAGCAGACCGCAAAGCTCATCCTGGATCACGGGCTGGACGTTTGGGTGTACACGAAGGAGGAGTGGTTGATCCGTGACAAGGATGCGCCGCATGTGGCGCGCGAGACCTGGACGGTGAAATTCGACGCCAAGGTCGTGGCATCATTCACCGACGCGCACTTGGCGTACGCGGTGAAGATCGTCGGCATTTCGGACAATCTCGACCTGGTCGCAGCCTGCGAGAAGGCGGCGCAGAAGACGCTGGGGGAGAAGGCGAGCTCGGCACGCTCGCAACCGTACTATCTCGACGTGACTCATCCAAAGGCCAACAAGGGAACGGTCGTCGAAACGCTGTCCAGGCTCCTGAACATTGCGCCCGCGCAAATCGCCACCATGGGGGACATGCCGAATGACGTCCTCATGTTCCGCAAGAGCGGCTTTTCAATCGCAATGGGCAACGCCAGCGACGAGGTGAAGGCGCAGGCTAGCGCGGTGACCGACAGCAACGAGAACGAGGGCTTCGCCAACGCAGTGCGGAAGTTCGTTCTGCGGTCGGCCGCGGCATGATCCGCAGTTATACCTTGGCGCGGCAGCTCGGCGTGCCGCTCACCAGTGCAGCCGAGCATCGCCGTATCGATGTCACGATAGATGGCGCTGACCACGTCGAGCGCGGTACGCTCAACCTCGTCAAGGGGTTCGGCGGCGCATTGCTGCGCGAAAAGATCGTGGCGGGCGCCAGCGACCGGATGATCGTTGGCGTCGACGAAACGAAGTTGGTGGACCGTTTAGGTCGAAGTACGCCGCTCCCGGTCGAAACAGTCTCTTTCGGTTGGCAAACCACGCTCGATCGCCTGTCGACGTTCGGCTGCGAGCCGCGATTGCGCCTGACTGGAGACAGACCTTTCACGACGGACAGCGGCAACTACATCACCGATTGCGATATCGCCGAGATACCGGACCCAGCGGCGCTGAAAGGCCGCCTCTCGGCCATCATCGGCGTTGTCGAGAGTGGTCTCTTTATCGGCCTGGCATCCAAGATCGTCGTCGATCGGCCGACCGGCGTGGAGGTCATCGAGAGATGAAGGACGCCAACGCCGATCGTGCGCCGGCGTTCCCAAACGGCCCGCGGACCTTGGCGATCGACGTCGGCGGCACGGGGCTTAAGGCATCGGTTCTCGATCAGGCGGGTAAAATGCTGGTCGACCGGATTCGTGTTGCGACGCCTTACCCGTGCCCGCCGAAAGTCCTGATACAAACGCTCGCGGCTCTGGTCGCGCCCTTACCTGTTTTCGATCGAATTTCTGTGGGATTTCCTGGCGTGGTGCGTGAGGGTCGGACCCTCACGGCGCCGCATTTCGGCGACCGCTTGTGGTGCGATTTTCCACTGGCCGCCGCCCTGTCCAAGCGTCTCGGCAAGCCGGTTCGGTTGCTCAACGATGCCGAGATCCAGGGCTTCGGAATCGTCAAGGGACGGGGATTGGAGGTCGTGCTGACGCTCGGTACTGGGGCCGGCACGGCGGTATTTCGAGATGGCGTGCTGATGCCGCATCTCGAATTGGCGCAGCACCCTATCCACGATAATCAGACCTATAACGATTATATCGGCAGCAAGGCCTTGCGACTCGACGGCGCGAAGAAATGGAGCCACCGCGTCCGCAAAACGATCAAGATTCTCCATTCCCTCCTTCACTACGATGTACTTTATCTCGGCGGCGGCAACGGCGATAAGGTCATCAATCCACCGCGGGATGTCAGGATTGAATCAAATCACGCCGGAATCACCGGCGGGATCCGACTGTGGGATGCTGATGTCGAGCAGCTTTCATTTGGCGGCGTCGCCTCGGCGCAGCCCGCGCACGCCAAGAGCAAGTATCGGAAATCGAAGACGGACGCTCCGTCCGGAGCGTCCGGAGGAGGTTTGCGATGAGCGCGAGTTTCAGGTGCGACGTCAACAGCGCGGCATCGGCTTTGCCCCATTTCTGGGAGCATACGGTCGGCAGCGGCCACGCGCCGCTGGCGCTGCGAGCGGACTGGCAGACGCAAATGCAGCGCTCGCATGAGGAGCTTGGATTCAGGCATGTGCGCTTCCATGGCCTGTTGTGCGACGATGTCGGCACGCTGATCCGCGAGGGAGACACGCTATTCTATTCCTTCTTCAATGCCGATCAGATTTTCGATTTTCTGCTATCGATCGGAATGAAGCCGTTCGTCGAACTGAGCTTTATGCCCACGACACTGGCATCGGGCGGCCAAATCGTTTTCCACTATCGTGCCAACGTCACCCCACCCAAAGACTACGCCTGCTGGGCGGTGCTGATCCGCAAGCTTGTCGCGCACTGGGTTGAGCGTTACGGCTTTGCCGAAGTCCGCGAGTGGTACTTCGAAGTCTGGAACGAGCCGAACCTAGACGCTTTCGGCAGCGGCAAACAGGACGATTATTTCAAGCTCTATCGCTATACCGCGGAGGCGATCAAATCGGTCGATGAGTCGCTGAAGGTTGGAGGTCCGGCGACGGCGGCAAACGCGTGGATCGACGATTTCATCAGGTTTTGCACGAAGAACCAACTGCCCGCCGATTTCATCAGCACCCATCATTATCCGACCGACGCCTTCGGGCAACCCGGCGACGACACCGAAACGCAGCTTTCGATGAGCCGGCGTAGCGTCCTGCGCGACGAAACGCGGGAAGTGCGCAGACAGGCAGGCAGCCGACCGGTCTACTACACGGAATGGTGCTCGTCCTCCAATCCGCGCGACCCGATGCATGACGAGCCCTATGCGGCGGCCTTCATAACCAAAACCATCATGGAAGCGAACGGTTTGGTTCAGGGTTACAGTTATTGGACATTCTCCGACATCTTTGAGGAGAATTATTTTCCGTCCGTTCCGTTTCACGGTGGCTTCGGCCTGCTCAAAATTCATGGCATCGCCAAGCCGGCCTATCGCGCCTTCGAACTGTTGCACGCGCTCGGTACAGAAATATTGCCGGTCGAGGGCACGCATTCGACTGTCGATGCGTGGACCGTCAGGGACGCGCGGTCCGCGACTGTTCTTCTCACCAATTACGCGTTGCCGCGCCATCCGATCGCCACGGAGACTAGCCAAATAAAGCTTGGCAACGCGCAGTTGCCGGTTCAGGCCACGATTCGGCGGATTGATTCGGATCATGCCAACGCGAAAGGACGCTGGCAGGAAATGGGGTCTCCGGAATACCTAAACGCTGCGGCCCTGGCAGAACTGAACGCCGTGTCGCGCTGCGAACCCGAACAGCAGCCGTTCGACTGCCGGGACGGAACGCTCGGCTTCGAGGTTACCTTGCCGCCGCTCTCGGTGGCAGCCGTCACCTTCCGATTTGCGGCGCAGTGACTGAACCGTCCGCTCCATCGGACGAGGAATTGCTGGATAAATTCCAGCGCGCCGCGTTCGGCTATTTTTTGGAACAGTTCAATCCCGACAACGGATTGGTCGCCGATACGAGCCGAACCGGCGCGCCCTCCAGCATCGCGGTCGTGGGCTTTGCGCTGTCGTGTTATCCAGTGGGAGTGGAACGCGGTTGGATGGCGCGTGCGGACGCTGCAGAGCGCACGCTTGTCACCTTGCGCTTCTTTTGGGACAGCCGCCAAAGCGAACAACCGGATGCGACCGGCTATAAGGGCTTCTATTATCACTTCCTCGACCTGAAGACCGGCAAGCGCGTCTGGCAGTCTGAACTGTCGCTGATCGACACGACGCTTTTGCTCGCGGGAGTACTGGCCGCGAGCGTCTATTTCAATGAGGATACGGCAAGCGAGAACGAGATTCGCGAACGCGCGCATGCGATCTACCGCCGCGTCGATTGGCAATGGGCGTGCGGCGGCGAAGCAACCGTGCGGCAGGGATGGAAGCCGGGGAGCGGATTTCTGCACTATGGCTGGGAGGGTTACAGCGAGGCGACTATTCTCTACGTTCTTGGTTTGGCGTCACCGACGCATCCGCTCCCGGAGAACAGCTTCATGGGGTGGACCGCGACGTACCAATGGGAAAATATTTACGGCTACGACCTTCTCTACGCGGGGCCGCTCTTCATTCATCATTTTTCCCAGGCGTGGATCGATTTTGTCGGGATACGAGATAGCTTTATGCGCGAGAAAGGCAGCGACTATTTCGAAAACAGTCGGCGCGCCACTTATGTTCAGCGCGAATATGCCCGGCGCAATCCGTATGGATTCGAAGGCTATGGCAAGGATTGTTGGGGCATCACGGCGAACGACGGTCCAGGCTTCAAGACGCTGAAGATCGACGGCAGGGAACGCCGTTTTCTCGGCTATGCCGCGCGCGGCGTGCCCTATGGAACCGACGACGGCACGATCGGCCCGTGCGCGGCGGTCGGATCGCTGCCTTTCGCGCCCGAGCTTGCCCTGTCGGCGCTGCGCCATTTTTGCGCGCGCTATCCCGAGATGATCCAGGAGTCGAGATTGCCGAGTGGGTTCAATCCGACCTTGCCGGGCGGCGGCCCCTCCGGTTGGATATCCGAGGGTTATTTCGGTCTCGACCAGGGCCTTGTCGTATTAATGATCGAAAACTATCGCTCGCAGATGATCTGGAAGTTGATGCGGCGGTGTCCCTATATCGGCAGCGGACTGCGCCGCGCGGGATTCACGGGCGGCTGGGTATCGTGACGAATTCTTCCGCGCGAACTCGGGCGTGCCATGCAGCATCATGAATCGCCGCCGAGCGGACCGCCGGACGATCGCTTCCATCGTGCTCTATTGGACAATGTTCATCCACCGGCCTGGCGGAATCCAAGACCCGTGGACAAGTACAATCTTGTCATCATCGGCGCCGGACCGGCCGGGCTGGTCGCGGCTCGTGCCGCGGCGGCGCTGGGCGCGAAGGTCGCGCTCATCGAGCGCAATCTCATAGGGGGCGATTGCCTGAATGTGGGCTGCGTACCATCGAAGGCCATCATTCGGACGTCACGGCTGTATGCGGATATGCGCGACGCGGAAAACTTTGGCGCGCAAGTACCCATCAGCGTTGATGTCGATTTCCCTGCAGCAATGGAGCGGATGCGGCGCCTCCGCTCCCGCATCAGCCGCACGGATTCGGCGCGACGATTGAGTGCGGAAGGTGTCGATATGTATTTCGGCAGCGCGTGTTTTGCGGGACCGAATGCCGTCGCGGTGGACAAAACGGTGCTGCATTTCAGGAAGGCGCTCATCGCGACCGGGGCGCGACCGAAGACCCCAGCGATTCCCGGACTTGCAGAAACCGGGTATTTGACCAATGAGAATGTCTTTGATCTCACTGAACGGCCGCGGCGAATGCTGGTCATCGGCGGCGGCCCGCTCGGGTGCGAATTGGCGCAAGCGTTTTGCCGACTCGGAGTGCAGGTCATCATTGCGCAGGATGA